>Ga0308159_1000192_pt1 | contig 196786 bp, 190 predicted proteins | sample PhyCR1_FD_201040 | JGI IMG/M metagenome (GOLD analysis project Ga0308159, IMG submission 201040) | Phyllosphere microbial communities from UC Gill Tract Community Farm, Albany, California, United States - DLSLC.R1 | ecosystem: Host-associated > Plants > Phyllosphere > Unclassified | place...
CAGGGCCCCCCCCCTCCGCCATGCTGCGCTTGGTCCCCCCTCCCCGCGCCGGGGAGAAGTGTAATGCCCGATCATGCGATTTCGACCGATCCCGCCGTACAGGCACAGCTCGACCGGCTGACGCTGCTGTCGCCGGGCGCGGACGTTCTGGGGCTGGACCGGATCACCCGGCTGCTGTCGCGTCTGGGCGATCCGCATCGCCACCTGCCGCCGGTTTTCCACGTCGCCGGGACCAACGGCAAGGGATCGACCTGCGCCTATCTTCACGCCGCGATCGAGGCGGCGGGGATGCGCGCGCATGTCTATGCCAGTCCGCACCTCGTCCGCTTCAACGAACGCATCCGCATCGCCGGGCGGCTGATTGATGATCCGTCGCTTGCGGCCCTGCTCGGCGAAGTGCTGGACGTGGCCGACGGGATCGGGGCCAGTTTCTTCGAGATCACGACCGCCGCCGCGTTCCTTGCCTTTGCACGGCATCCGGCGGATGCCTGCGTGATCGAGGTCGGGCTGGGTGGGCGACTGGATGCGACCAACGTGCTGCCTGCCCCGGCGGTGTGTGGCATCGCGGCGCTGGGCATCGATCACGAGGCGTTTCTGGGCGACACGCTGGTCGGCATCGCGGCGGAGAAGGCGGGCGTCGCGAAGCCCGGCGTGCCGGTCGTTACGCTCGCCTATCCCGACGATATCGCCGAACGGATCGCAAGCGTGGTTGCAGCGGCGGGCGGCGTGTTGCACGAACGCGGGCGGGATTGGGATGCCGACGCGGACGGATACTATCGCGACGCGCGCGGGACGATCAACCTGCCGAGGCCGGGGCTGGCGGGCGCGCATCAGCGGGACAATCTGGCATTGGCCACGGCGATGCTGCGGCACCAGCGGGCGATCGCCATTCCCGACCCGGCAATCCGGGCGGCGGCGACGCAGGCCCGCTGGCCCGCGCGGATGCAGCGGTTGCGCGCGGGCGGGCCGCTGACCGGTCGGGTCGATCCGCGTCACGGCGTGTGGCTCGACGGCGCGCATAACGTGCAGGCCGCGACCGAAGTCGCGCGCTGGTGGCCGAGCGTGACGCGGGGCGAACCGTCGGCGATCATACTGGGAATGTTGGCGAACAAGGATGCGGGGGCGGTGCTTACGCAGTTCGCGGAGGTCGTCGATCATCTGATCGCGGTGCCGGTGCCGGGCCATGCATGCCACGCGCCCGCCGATCTGGTGCGTCAGGCGCGTGCGCTGGGCCTTCGTGCCGAGGTTGCCGACGATCCGGGGGCGGCGTTGTCGTTGCTGGCGCGGGCGGAACCGGAATCGATCCTGATCGCCGGGTCGCTCTATCTCGCGGGCGGGGTGCTGGCCGCGAACGGCGAAGTGCCGGAATAATCATCTTCCACGCCGAAGGAACCGGTCGGCAATCGCCTTGGGCGGAAAACCCTAGCGCTCCGCCGCCACCAGTTCCCGCCGCCAGCGCACCCATTCGAGCAGCACGAACGCCACCGCCACCAGCCCCAGTGCGGCAGTGAAGCGGAACACCGGCGCATAGCCCATTTGCTCCACCGCCTCACCCAGCCCGGCGCGGCCCAGCGATCCGACCAGCAGCGTGAGCGACGACAGCAGCGCATATTGCACCGCGCTGTGCTCCTTGCTCGCGATCGACGAGAGATAAGCGACGAACGCCGCCCCGGCGAGGCCGCCCGCGATGTTCTCGCCCGAGATGGCGACCATCAGCCGTACCATCCGCGCATCGACGCCGAGGTTGAGCAGCCCCGTCGCACCCGCCACCGCATCGATCACCGGCGCACCGGCCGCCAGATCGGCATAGAGCAGGTTGCTGGCCGCGGCGACGATCGCGCCGATCAACAGCGTCGGCATCCGTCCCAGCGTCGCGAACAGGATACCGCCGAGCGAGACGCCGACGATCGTCATGCCGACGCCGAAGATCTTGGACGCGAACGCCACCTCGTCGTTCGTGTAGTGCAGTTCGGTCAGATAGAATGGATAGGCGAACGGCCCCCAGATCGAATCGCACAGCCGATAGCTGAGGATCAGCCCCAGCACGATCACTACGCCCCAGCGCAACCGCCCGACCAGTTCGGACAGCGGCAGGATCAGCGCGCGATGGCCGTGCTCGATGAACCCCGGCGCAGCCATACCGTCGCCGCTGACGCCGCGGCCGTTCAGCCATGCCGCGACCAGTGCGGGAACGACGACGGTCGCGACGACGATCCACGGCCCGCTCAACCGCGTGAAATCACCGACGCTGGGGGCGACGCCGCCCGGTGCGACGTTCAGCGCCCGCACCATGAACGCAGCGATGGTGACGATCGCCCAGCTCCAGCACAGGCCGACGATCACCAATGCGGTACGTTTGTCGCGATAGGATGGGCCGACGACCTCCGCCTTCGGATCGATCACGTCCGGACGCGGCGTGTCGGGCGCGATCAGCGTGACCAGCAGGATCACTGCCATTACCCCACCCATGATCGCATAGACCATCGGCCAACTGATCCGTGCCGCCAGCACCAGTGCCAGTGCCCCGCCGATCAACGCGGCGATACGATAGCCGAGTTGATAGGTCGACGACAGGATACCCAGTGTCGCGTGTTCGTCGGCGACATCGATCCGCCATGCGTCGATGACCACGTCCTGCGTCGCCGCCGCGAACGCGCCGACCACCGCGACCAGCGCGAACCAGCCGATGCCGAGCACCGGATCGGTCGCCGACAGCGAAAGGAACGTCGCGGCCAGCACCGCCTGACACAGCAGCAGCCACGACCGCCGCCGCCCCAGTCGTTCCAGCACCGGCAGGCGCAGGCGATCGACCAGCGGCGACCACAGGAATTTGAACGCATAGACCAGACCGATCCACGACAGCAGTCCAATGGTGGCAAGGTTGACCTTCGCCTCCCCCAGCCATGCGTTCAGCGTTCCCAGCAACAGCGTATAGGGCAACCCGGCGGCGAAACCGAAGGCGAGCATAACCCCGGTCTTGCGATTGCCCAGTCCCATGCGGATCAGCGCCAGCCCCTTGGGCGCAGCTTGCGTCATTCAAATCCCTTCCCGGCAGACCGCGACCGTAGATGGGCGAGGCGGGCCGGGCAAGATGCGCGAATGTCGGGCTATGCCGCCGTGTGGAACAGGTCGAAACCCTGCGGCAGACGCCTTGGCAGTTTTTCCCCGACGATGACCGCGCCGATTGCCTCGATCGCGCCGAGCAAGTCCTTTTGCGGATAGGGCTTTGCCAGCCAGCCTGCGGCGAACACCCGTGCATCTTCGGGACAGGCACCCGTGACCAGCAGCACCGGAACGCCCCGTTCGTGCGCGAAACGGGCAACGTCCAGACCACTGCCATCCGACAGGTTCACGTCGCACAGGATCAGGTCCAGCTCCAGTCCCCCTTCGATCGCCGCGACCGCTTCGGCCACGGTATCGACGGTCCCGGCGATCTCGAATCCCGAAGCCTCAAGAAAATGCTCGGTATCGAACGCGACCAGCGGTTCGTCCTCCACCACCAGGATACGGGTGATGTGTCGCTTCTTGCGCCCGAACAACATGTCCCCACTCGCTTTCCACTGGAAGGCTTCCACCCTATACGATGCCTCAAACTCGCGAACGCGACGAAGGAACCGCCCTGGCGCAAACTTTCGTCACATCGCCGCAATCGGACACCAGTATCATCGTTACGCCCCCTGCCCCCCCCGCCGAATCGCCCCGTGACGGTCAGCGAATCGCGAAACTTCTTGCCCGTGCCGGAGTCGCGTCGCGTCGCGACATCGAACGGATGATCGCCGCCGGTCGCATCGCCATCGACGGTATTGTCGTCGAGACTCCCGCCACGGTCCTGACCAGCCTGAAGGGCGTGACGGTCGACGGCGCGCCGGTCGCGGCACCCGAACCGACCCGCCTGTTCCGCTTCCACAAGCCCGCGGGCACGCTGACCGCCGAACGCGACATGAGCGGACGGCCGACCATCTATGACCGGTTGCCCGCCGGGTTGCCGCGGCTGATCCCGGTCGGGCGACTCGATCTGAATACCGAAGGTCTGTTGCTGATGACGACCGATGGCGAGTTGAAGCGTCGCATGGAACTGCCCGCGACCGGCATCGAACGCACCTATCGCGCCCGCGCGTACGGCGATGTCAGCCAGCAACAGCTCGAAGACCTGATGCTCGGCATCGAGATCGATGGCGTGCGCTATGGCTCGATCAACGCCAATCTGGAACGGCGGACCGGGACCAATACCTGGATCGAGATGACGCTGACCGAGGGCAAGAACCGAGAGGTCAAGCGGGTGCTCGAACATCTCGGGCTGAAGGTCTCGCGCCTGATCCGCACGCGCTATGGCCCGTTCTTCCTCGAAGACCTGCCCGAAGGGGAGGTGGAGGAGATCAAGCAGCATGAACTGGTCGCGTTCCGCAAGACGATCGTCAACAAGCCGACGAGCAGGCCGCTGCCCGAAGGGGCCGATCCGGCGGCGCTGAAGGCATGGAAGCGCGCGACGCCGCTGCCCCGCCCCGAACCGGTGGCATCGGGTGCGCGGTTCGGCGACGACCGCCGCCCGCGCACCGAACGGGACGGTCAGCGTTCGGGTTTCAGCGGACGACGCCCCGACCGCGACGGCTTTGCACCACGTTCCGGTTTCGGCACCCGCAGCGGCGACGACCGGCCGCAGGGTGGCGATCGCGGTGGTTTCGATAACCGACCCACGCGCGACGGCGATCGTCCGACGTTCGGCAATCGTCCGCAAGGCAGCGCGCCGCGTCCCGTGCGCGACGGCGACCGCCCGGCGTTCGGCAACCGTCCGGCCCGCGATGGTGAGCGGTCTGCCTTCGGCAATCGGCCCGCGCGTGACGGCGACCGCCCGGGCTTCGGTAATCGCGCACAGGGCGGCGACCGGCCGGGCTTCGGCGCCCGTGCCGCTGCCGGCGGCGCGCGCCCGACCGGCTTTCGCAGCCATGCGACCGAACGCCCGGTGGATCGCCGCGAGGGCTTCGATCCGCTGGCACAGGCCGGACAGACCCCGGCCGAGCGTCGTCAGCCCGGCCTTGGCGATCGTCGCGCCTATGGCGACCGGCCGCCGGTCGACGCTAATGCCCGCACCCGTCGCGCCGCTGCCTATGCCGAGCGTCCCGGATATGACACGGCGACACCGCGCGGCGTAAAGCCGACCTATCGCGCCACGCCCGTCGAACGCGCCGCACCACCGACTGCTTCCGCCCGCCCCTCCGGCCCGGTCGATCGCCGGATGACGCAGGCGGAAGCGGCGGACGCCGACCGCGCAAGCTTCGTCGACAAGCGCAAGCGCACCGGCTGGGCCAAGGCCGCAGCACCGACCAAACCGCAACGCGGTAAACCCAAGGGCGGCGCACCGCGCTCCGATGGTCCACGCCCGGATGGTCCACGGAACGACGGGCCGCGACGTGGCGGGCCGGGGGGCAAGCGCTGATGCGGGTGATATCGGGCCAGTGGCGCGGGCGTCCGCTCGCCGCGCCGAAGGGGGACGCTACCCGTCCCACCGCCGACCGTACGCGGGAGGCGTTGTTCTCGATGCTGGTCAGCCGCGTCGGCAGCTTCGACGGGCTGGCGGTCGCCGACCTGTTCGCCGGATCGGGCGCGCTGGGGATCGAGGCGCTGTCGCGCGGTGCCGCGACGTGCCTGTTCGTCGAACAGGATCGCCCGGCGCTCGACGTGCTGCGGGCGAACCTGTTGAAACTGGGCGCGACGGGCGGCGACGTGCGGGCGACGTCGGTCCTGTCGCTGGGTCCGGCCGTGAAGCCGCTCGACCTGGTGATGATGGACCCGCCCTATGCCAGCGGCGCGGGCGCGGTGGCGGCGGACAAGCTCGCCCGGCTCGGCTGGATCGGTCCCGCGACATGGGTCAGCATCGAAACCGCGAAGGCGGAAGAACTCGACCTGCCGCACTTTACCGTCGATGCCGAGCGCGTCTATGGCAAGGCGAAGATCACGCTGCTGCGGCTGACCTGACCGCCTGTCGTCCGCGCCATCACCCCCACCGTACCGAACACCGCAACCAGTTGCGGCATCGCCGTACAGTGGGTACGACGCGCGATCGGTATAGAGTCATCTGCTTGTCATAGATGCTTTTTTCCTAGTTTTGTCGCGTATCGAAAAATCGACCAACGGCCGGATGGACGAAAGGCGGAGCGTGGACGGAGCGGTATATGCCCTGATCGTGAATATCTGCGTCGCCGGCCTGTTCGCCGTCGCGTTCGCGGTGATTCGCCTGTCCTATCGCGACCAGCGCGAGGTGATGTGGTTCTGTGCGATGTATGTCGTCGGCATGGGTACGCCGCTCGCCGAACTGGGCGTACGCTTCACCCCTTGGGCGGACGCGTTCATCATCGCCAGCTATGGCAGTTTCCTGCTGTGCGTCGCGCTGACCACGATCGCGATCTCCGCGCTGGCAGGTCAGCCGAAGCCGTGGGGTGCGGCGGCGGCCATCGTCGTCGGCGGGCTGGTGGTGCGCGCGGCGATCTGGGGCGGAATACGCGACGATCTGTTCTATGAATTGATGTTCCAGTCGCCGTTCGTGGTCGGCACCGCGATTTCCGCGACGATTGCAGCGGGCGCGGCACGACGGACGGGTAGCGGCCTGTGGCTGGCGCTGGCGATCGTGTTCGCGATCATGAGCGCGCATTTCGTGGCAAAGCCGTTCTTCGCCGCTGCCTTCGGCTCGGGCGGAACGGCGCGTCAATATGCGTCCAGCGCCTATGGCCTGTTCTCCCAGGCGACCGGCGGCGTGCTGATCGTGATGGCCGGGCTATTGATCCTGTTGCTGGTGGTACATTCCGCGATGGGGCGCACGATCCGGGAATCCGAAACCGATCCGCTGACCGGAATCGACAATCGTCGCGGTTTCGAACGCAAGGCGAACCGGATGATCGCCGATGCGCAATCCGGCGGTGAACCGCTGGTCGTGGCAGTGTTCGACCTCGACCATTTCAAGCAGGTCAACGACGGCTATGGCCACGCCACCGGCGACGCGGTGATCCGCGCGTTCGCCGAATTGCTGCGGCGAACCCTGCCCCCCACGGCGGCGGTGGCGCGGCTGGGCGGCGAGGAGTTCGCCGCGCTGATCGACCGCACGACGCTGCGCGGCGGATGGCTGGCGGCACAGGCGGTGCGCAACGGAATGCCCGCGCTCGGCGCGCACCTGCCCCCGGTGACGGTCAGCGGCGGGCTGGCCGAAATGGTCGCGGGCGACACGCTGGCCATTTTGCTGGAGCGTGCCGATCTCGCGACCTATGCCGCCAAGCACGGCGGGCGCAACCGCATCGAACCGGACGTCGAGCCGGTGACGGCCACGGGAGGGCCACGCCTCACGCTCCAGCGTTGAGGCGTCATAGCATCCGGTACATCACCAGCGCATCGACATAGCCTGATCTTGGATGATGGAACGCTTCCGGCAGGCGCCCGACGATGGCAAAGCCCAACCGCGTCCAAAGCGCCACCGCACCGACGTTGCTGCTCACCACGAAATTGAACTGCATCGCGCGATAGCCGAGTTCGCACGCCCGGCCGAAGGAGTGGTCCGCCATCCGTGCGCCGATCCCGCGTCCGGTCGCGCTTGCGGCGGTCATATACCCGGCGTTGCAGACATGGTCGCCACCGCCCGCCTGATTACGGCGCAGGTAATAGGTGCCGACGATATCGCCCCCGTCGTCCAGCACATAGGTTTCGCGGTCCGGGCCGGTCCAATAGGATAGTGCGTCGTCGGGCGACATGTCGCGATCGAGCGCGTAGGTATCGCCCGCCCGGATCACCGGCATCACGATGGCGAGGATCGCGGCAGCGTCGTCGGGTCCGGCACGACGGATCACGGCCGTGCCGCTGCGCGCGGCACGATCGCGAGGCCGATCAGGCTAGCCACCCCCGCGCCGCCGAGCACGACGCCCACCGCACCCAGCCCCGAACCGGTGGACAGGAATTGCGCGATACTGGGGGTCAGGCCGCCGCCGATCACGCCGCCGATATTGAACCCCATCGACGCGCCGGTATAGCGCACCCGCGCCGGAAACAGTCCCGGCAGCCACGCGCCGAGCGGGCCATAGACGAAGCCCATCATCAGCAGCGCGAACGACAGCCACATGCCGATCAGCAGCAGCGACCCGCCGCCGATCATCGGTGCCAGCAATGCGCCTGCCACGACCACGCCGACGCAGCCGCCCGCCAGCACCCGGCCGGGCGTGGCGCGATCCGACCACCACCCCGCCCATGCGATGCCGACCGCCATGAACAGGATCGCCACCAACTGCGTCTGAAGAAACGCGCTGCGGGTATAGCCTAGCGTCGTCGTGCCGTACCCGAGAACGAACGTCGTCGCGATATAGTAGAGCGCGAAACAGGCCACGACGCCGAACGTCCCGGCGAGCGTCGCGCGAAGGTGCTTGCCTGCGAGTTCGGCGATCGGCACGCCTGCCGGCGCCTCGCGTTCCAGCGCTTCGCGAAACGCCGGGGTTTCGGTCAGTTTCAGCCGCACCCAAAGCCCCAGCCCAACCAGCACGACGCTGAACAGGAACGGCAGTCGCCATCCCCATGCGATGAAGTCGGCCTCGGACAGTGCAAGACCCAGCAACAGAAACAGCCCGTTGGCGGCAATGAACCCGACCGGTGCGCCGAGTTGGGGGACCATGCCGAACCGCCCACGCCATCCCGGCGGCGCATTTTCGACCGCCAGCAATGCAGCGCCACCCCATTCGCCGCCCAGTCCCAGCCCCTGCGCGAACCGCAGGATGCACAGCAGCAGCGGCGCGACCCATCCGACCTGCGCATAGGTCGGAAGGAAGGCGATCAGCAGCGTCGATCCCCCCATCAGCATCAACGATGCCACCAGCGTCGATTTGCGGCCCAGCCGGTCGCCGAAATGCCCGAACACCACCGCCCCCAGCGGGCGGGCGACGAACGCCAGACCGATCGTGAGATAGCTGGCCATCAACTGCGCCGAACTGCTTTCGGACGGGAAGAACAGCGATCCGAACACCAGCGTCGCGGCGGTGGCATAGATGTAGAAATCGTAGAATTCGACCGACGTGCCGATCAGGCTGGCGATCAGAATGCGCCGGTGCGCACGCATGGGGTGGGGCTGGGTCATCGCGCCCGCCCTATCGATTTGGCGGCGGATTGGAAGATGATTTGCCGATCGTAACCCACCGGGTAACTTTATGACTCGTGTCGCGAACGAAGCCGGGAGGACGAACGCCTCCCGGCCCTGTTCCGGCGATCACCGGGCAGCGGCGACCTTGACCGGTGCGTTCGCGATCAATTGTGCGACGCGGATCTTCGCGTCGGCGCGCATCTCTGCCCGGCAACGGTTCGCATCGCGCAGTCCGGCCAGCCCGACGCGTTCGGGGCGGCACGCATACCATGCGGCGCGATCGACCCGGGCGTCCAGCATGCGGCGACCCGCCGCGCTCGACAGGTCCAGACCGGCATGGGACACGCGGACCGTGACCGCTTCCCGTACTTCGGCATGGGCGGCGGGGGCGAGGCAAGCGAGGACTGCCGCGACGGCGGCGATACGGAAAGTCATGGGATAGCTCCTGCGAAGGCGATGCCCGTCGCGACGCTGGTCGTCCGCGCACCGGACGCCTGCGTTCGCCGGCACGGCGGGGCGTTACGCCACCCGCATTGCGCCTTCGCGACTGGCCTGCGGCACTATGATGACGGCGACCCAACGACATCATCGCTTGTGGCATCGTGTTGCGTTCCCTACCTGTTCGACGATGTCCGTACCCCAGACGACCGCCGAGCCGCCCTATCTGCGCGGACTGAACGAACCGCAGCGCGATGCCGTGCTGACCACCGACGGCCCGGTGCTGGTGCTGGCGGGCGCGGGCACAGGCAAGACGGCGGCGCTGACCGCACGGCTGGCGCACCTGTTGTTCACGCGCAAGGCATACCCTTCCGAAATCCTGTCGGTCACGTTCACCAACAAGGCGGCACGCGAGATGCGCGAGCGCGTCGGACGACTGGTGGGCGATGCGGTGGAGGGGATGCCGTGGCTCGGCACCTTCCACGCGATCGGCGCGAAGATGCTCCGTCGCCACGCCGAACTGGTCGGGTTGCAGAGCAATTTCACCATCCTCGACACCGACGACCAGTTGCGCCTGCTCAAGCAATTGATCGTGGCGGCGAACCTCGACGAGAAGCGCTGGCCCGCGCGCAGTCTCGCCGGGTTGATCGACGGGTGGAAGAACAAGGGGATGACCCCAACCGATGTCGATGCGGGGGAGAGCGAACGCTTCGCCAACGGGCGCGGCGGCGAACTGTATCAGCAATATCAGGATCGGTTGAAGGCGGTGAACGCCTGCGACTTCGGCGATCTCTTGCTCCACGTCCTGACGATCCTGCGCAGCGACCGCGAGGTGCTGGCGCACTATCAGCAGCGTTTCCGCTATATCATGGTCGACGAGTATCAGGACACGAACAGCGTCCAGTATCTGTGGCTGCGGCTGCTGGCGCAGGAGCGGCGGAACCTGTGCTGCGTCGGCGACGACGATCAGTCGATCTATTCGTGGCGCGGCGCGCAGGTCGAGAATATCCTGCGGTTCGAGCGCGATTTTCCGGGTGCTAAAATCGTGCGGCTGGAACAGAATTACCGGTCGACCCCGCACATCCTCGGCGCGGCGTCGGCGGTGATCGCGCATAATGGGGGGCGGCTGGGCAAGACGCTGTGGACCGAGACGGATGTCGGCGAGAAGGTTCGCGTCGTCGGAGTGTGGGACGGACCGGAGGAAGCGCGCCGTGTCGCCGATACGATCGAACAGGTCCAGCGACAGGGCCGCAGCCTGAACGATTGCGCGATCCTCGTCCGCGCACAGCATCAGACGCGCGAGTTCGAGGAACGCTTCATCGGCATCGGCATGCCGTATCGCATCGTCGGCGGGTTCCGATTCTATGAACGCGCCGAAATCCGCGATGCGCTGGCCTATCTTCGCGTCATCAACCAGCCTGCCGACGATCTGGCGTTCGAACGGATCGTCAACGTGCCCAAGCGCGGGTTGGGCGACAAGGCGGTGGCGTCGGTTCACCGGCTGGCGCGGGCGACCGGCACCTCGCTGATGACCGCCGCCGCGCGTATTCTCGACACCGACGAACTGACCGGTGCGGCGCGCAAGTCGCTCGGGCGGCTGGTCGGCGACTTCGCCCGCTGGCGCGATATGGCGCGCGACCTGCCCCATGCCGAACTGGCGCGGCAGATGCTGGACGAAAGCGGCTATACCGCGATGTATCAGGCGGAGAAATCGGCGGAGGCGGCCGGGCGGCTGGAGAACCTGACCGAACTGGTGCGCGCGATGGAGGAGTATGACTCGCTCGGCGCGTTCCTCGAGCATGTCAGTCTGGTGATGGACAACGAAGCCTCGGTCGAGGAACCGAAGGTCACGATCATGACGATCCACGCCGCCAAGGGGCTGGAGTTCGACACGGTGTTCTGTGTCGGATGGGAGGAAGGGCTGTTCCCGTCGCAGCGTTCGCTGGACGAGGGCGGCAATGCCTCGCTGGAGGAAGAGCGCCGCCTCGCCTATGTCGCGATCACACGTGCCCGGCGGCTGGCGGTGGTCTTTCATGCCGCCAACCGCCGTATTTACGGCCAGTGGAATTCATCGCTGCCGTCGCGGTTCGTCGGCGAACTTCCCGCCGAGCATATCGAGGTGGAGACGACCATGTCGGGCGGCGAAAGCCTGTGGCGCGCCAACTGGTCGGAACATGGCGACCCGTTCGCCAATGTCGCGCGCGGCACCGGGCGCGGTCCCGGCTGGCAACGCGCGGCGGCGCAGGGGTCGACCTTCACCCCCGCCCCGTCCCGCGTGGTCGAGGCACGGGCAAGCGCGGTCAGCCTTGGCAACAAGGGGCGTGCCGACCTGTCCAAGGGACAGCGCGTGTTCCACCAGAAGTTCGGGTACGGTCACATCGACGCGATCGAAGGCAACAAGCTGGAAGTCGAGTTCGAGACCGCCGGGCGCAAGCGGGTGCTGGACAGCTTCGTCACCATCGGCTGATCCGTGCATGTATCCCGCAAGTAATTGATACTGAACCGTTCCTTAACGTGCGTCAGAGACTGTTCCGATCGAATGCGGCATAACCGAGTCGATACCCGCGTAACCTGAAGAGGAGGGTTCGATGTCGCAGCTTAACAATGCCGACTATTACCGCCGCCGCGTCGCAGAGGCGCAGGCCCATGCCGCCGAAGCCGTTCTACCCGAGGTCCGGTGCGTTCATCGCGAAATGGCCGAACGCTATGCGCAACTAGTGGCGGAAGCCGAACGCAGCGAGCGACCGGCGGTATCGCGTCCGGTATTGGGAATCGTCACCAACCGTCGATGACCGCCGCGGTCGCAGGAAACCCGAACGGCGTTCCGGCCGTTACGGAAGCGATTTTCCGCGACTGAGGATTGCCATCGATGCCGTATGTAAAGACCCGCGACGGAACCAGCCTTTTCGTCAAGGACTGGGGACAGGGCCGTCCCGTGATCCTGATCCACGGCTGGCCCTTGTCGGCCGATAGCTGGGACCCGCAGGCATATGCGCTGGCCGATGCCGGCTATCGCGTCATCGCCTATGACCGGCGTGGCTTCGGCCGGTCGGACCAGCCGTGGACCGGCTATGACTATGACACGCTGGCCGACGATCTGGCGGACGTGATCGACCAGACCGGCGTCACCAACGATGCCGCGTTGATCGGCTTCTCGATGGGCGGCGGCGAAGTGGCACGGTATATGTCGCGCCATGGCGGCAAGGCGGTGAGCCAGATCGGCCTGATCGGTTCGGTCGTCCCCTATATGCTCAAGACGGACGATAATCCCGACGGCGTGCCGCAAGACGCGCTCGACGAGATCGCGGCAGGCATCAAGGCCGATCGGCCGAAATTCTTCCGTACTTTCTTCGATCAATTCTATGGCGTCGGCTTCATCACCAGCCCGGTGAGCGAAGAGACGCTCGACCTGTCGTGGAACACCGCAATGCTTGCCGGGCTGAAGCCGACGCTGGCCTGTGCGGAATCGTTCGGGACCACCGACTTCCGCCCCGATCTGGCGTCGTTCAGCGTACCGACGCTGGTGATCCACGGCACGGCGGATCAGACGGTGCCGATCGACGCCACCGGTCGCGCGGTGAAGCGGGCGGTGCCGCACGCGACGCTGATCGAATATGACGGCGCGCCGCACGGCCTGTTCGCGACGGAAAGCGACCGGCTGACGCAGGATTTGCTGACGTTCCTGCAATCGCGCTGATCCTGCGGGCGGATGGCCGTGCCGGACCGGTACGGCCATCCGCCAAGCTGGCGCTTAATCCCCCCAAGCCGATCTGCATTGCCATGACCGCAGGGCCTGCCTAAGCCGCATGACGATGCCATCCGCCCCCCATCCCTTCGCCATTCCCGCGTTCCGTGCCTATTTTCTAGCGCGGCTGTCCAACACCCTTGCCCAGATCGCGATGGTCGTGGTGATCGGGTGGCAGGTGTACGACATCGCCCGTGAGACGATGACGGTGAAGGAATCCGCGTTTCAGCTCGGCATGATCGGCGTGGCGCAGTTCCTGCCGCTGCTGGTGCTGTCGCTGGTTGCCGGATGGGTCGCCGACCGGATCGACCGGCGGTGGATCGCGCGTGGATCGGTCGCGCTGGAATGCGGGTGCGCGTTGCTGCTGGCGTGGCTGACCTATAGCGGCGCGATATCGCTGCCGTGGCTGTTCTTCGTCGCCGCCTTGCTGGGGGTCGCCCGGGCCTTTGCGGGACCGGCATTGCAGGCGCTGGCGCCCAATCTGGTTCCCGCCGCCGTCCTGCCGACCGCGATCGCGATGAGTTCGATCGCGTGGCAGGGCGGGTCGGTGCTCGGCCCGGCGATGGGCGGGTATCTGTACGCCGCCGGGCACTTCCTGCCCTATGCGGTATCGGGCGGGCTGTTCCTGTTCGGTCTCGCCATGCTGTTCCTGATCCCGCCGATCCCGCGCCGCGCGATCACCGGCAACGCCAATCCGTGGCGGCAGATGCTCGACGGACTGGCATATGTACGCCGCAACCGGTTGGTATTCGGCGCTATTTCGCTAGACCTGTTTGCCGTCCTGCTCGGCGGCGCGACGGCGATGTTGCCGATCTATGCCCGCGACATTCTTCAGATCGGCGCCGATGGTCTCGGCCATTTGCGCGCCGCCCCGGCGCTCGGCGCGGTGGTGGTCGCGGGTATCTTCGCGATCAAGCCGCTGTCGAAGGATGTCGGTGCCAAGATGCTGCTGTCGGTGATGGCGTTCGGTGCGGCGACGGCGCTGTTCGGCCTGTCCGCACCGCTGTTGCTGCCGATATTCGGATCGGCGGCGGTCGGCGGCGACTTCGCGCCCGCCGTGCTGCTCGCGCTGGCCGCATTGTTCGTCGTCGGGGCGACCGACATGGTGTCGGTCTATGTCCGGCAATCGCTGATCCAGTTGCATACGCCGGATGCGATGCGCGGTCGCGTCGGCGCGGTCTCGACGCTGTTTGTGTCCGGTTCCAACGAACTGGGCGAGGCACGGTCGGGATTCCTCGCCGCGCTGGTCGGTCCGGTCGTTGCCGTCGCCGCAGGCGGCATCGCCGCGATCGGCGTAACGATGCTGTGGTCGCGCCTGTTTCCCGAACTGCGCGCCGCGCGCAGGTTCACGCCGCCCGATACCCTCGAAGTCGTACCCAAGGAGAGCCAGCCATGAAGGCCGATACCATCCTGCACACGATCGGAAACACGCCCCATATCCGCGTCCAGCGGTTGTTCGGCGATGCCGAGGTCTGGATCAAGTCCGAACGCGCCAACCCCGGCGGGTCGATCAAGGACCGCATCGCATTGGCGATGGTCGAGGCGGCGGAAGCGTCGGGCGACCTGAAGCCCGGCGGCACCATCATCGAACCGACCAGCGGCAATACCGGGGTCGGACTGGCGATGGTCGCGGCGGTCAAGGGCTATCGCCTGATCCTCGTCATGCCGGAGAGCATGAGCCTCGAACGCCGCCGCCTGATGCTCGCCTATGGCGCGACATTCGACCTGACCCCGCGCGAAAAGGGTATGAAGGGCGCGATCGAACGCGCGCATGAACTGGCGGCGGAAATCGCCGATGCGTGGATCCCGCAACAGTTCGAAAATCCTGCGAACATCGACGTGCATGTGCGTACTACCGCTCAGGAAATCCTGACCGACTTCGCCGACACGCCGATCGACGTGGTCATTACCGGCGTCGGCACCGGCGGCCATATTACCGGGGTCGCGGAGACGCTGAAGAAGGTCTGGCCCAATGTGAAGGTCTATGCCGTCGAACCCGAACTCTCGCCGGTCATTTCGGGTGGGCAACCGGGGCCGCATCCGATTCAGGGCATCGGCGCGGGCTTCGTCCCGGCGAACCTGCATACCCAAGCGATCGACGGCGTTATCAAGGTCGACGCCGCCGTCGCCAAGGACATGGCGCGCCGCGCCGCGCGTGAAGAAGGAATGCTGGTCGGCATCTCGTCCGGCGCGACGCTGGCGGGTATCCTGCAAAAGCTGCCCGACCTGCCCGATGGGTCGCGGGTGCTCGGGTTCAATTACGACACCGGCGAGCGGTATCTGTCGGTGCCAGACTTCCTGCCCGAACAATGACGTCAGGCTCGACCGGGCCGGTCGGCCCGGTGCGGGCGGGCGGCATTCGCAGCGGATCGGCGGCGGTCGACGGCGTGCTGGTCGCGCTGTCGATCGCTGCCGTCGTGATACCCGCAGTCGTCGTCCGCAACGCCCCGCCGGTGCGGGAACAGGCCGTTCCGGTCGCCAGACCCGTTGCGGTCGTGCCGAAGACGGTGCTGCCCCCGGTCGAACCGACCGAGTTCCGTGCGCTGGCACCGGACGATGCCCGCGCGTTCAACGCGACGGTGCCGTTCGTGAAGGGACCGAACCCGGCGGCGCGTCCGTTCCGCTTCGGTGGCGACGACGACAATCTGGCCCGCGCCACCGACTGTCTTGCGGCGGCGGTGTTGTACGAGGCGGGCGACGACCCGACCGGGCAGCGCGCGGTGGCGCAGGTGGTGCTCAACCGCGTCCGGCATCCGGTCTATCCGAACACCGTTTGCGGCGTGGTGTTTCAGGGATCAGAACGCCGGACCGGGTGTCAGTTCACCTTCACCTGCGACGGAGCGCTGGCCCGGACCTATCCGGCGGCATTCTGGGACCGGGCGCGGGCGGTCGCGGCGGCGGCGCTGGGCGGCAGCGTGTTCGCGCCGGTCGGCTATGCCACCCATTATCACACCGATTGGGTCGTCCCCTATTGGCAGTCGAGCCTCGACAAGATCGCCGCCGTCGATACGCATCTGTTCTTCCGCTGGACCGGATGGTGGGGCACGCCCGCCGCGTTCCGGCGCACCTCGGCCGCGATCGAACCGCGCATCCCGCAACTCGCGACACAGGCGGACAGCCACAAGACGGCCGAAATGCTGACGGTCGAGCCGGTTGCCGGGGAAGTCACCGCACGGTTCGCGGGGGCTCCGGCGCGGGCGAGCAGCGACGATCCCGATGCGTTTCTGATCGCGCTCGACCCGGCGGTGCCGCCCGACCAGTGGCCACAACAGGCGGCGGCGGCGTGTGGCGATCGGGTGCGGTGCAAGTTCCTCGGTTGGCGCGACGCCACGGCGATCCCGGCCACGGCAGCGGCGGCAGGCGATCCGGCGGCAATGGCGGCAATGACCTTCAGCTACCTGCGCGACCGGTCGCAGGGGCTGGAACGGCGATACTGGAACTGTCAGCAGGTTTCGCGCCCGCCCGCCGAATGCATGCGCCGCGTGCTGGTGCCCGTACCGGTCGCCACGCCAGCGCCGACGCCAGCGCCGGTATTGCTGGGCGTCCGTCGCCGCAGCGACCCGGCCCCCGCCCCCTCACCCGCCGCGCAATAACGCGGCGGCCAGCGCCTCGGCATCCTCGACCGCCAGATCGACGACGTTGGGCCGGGCGACTCCGCGTGCGCCCGCAGTGCCGATCCGCACGGTCGCGATGCCGAGCAGCCGTTGCAGCGGGCTGCGCGTGATCGACACCGCCTGAATATTCGCCAGCGGCACGATCCACGCCTCCTTGCGCAACACGCCGCGCATCACCTGCAGGGTGTCGCCGAGGATCGCATAGCGGTGCCGCCGCCGTGCCATCAGCGCGAGGACGACCGGCACCGGCACCAACAACAATGCGACGGCGACCAGCGGGAGGAAGAACGCACCGATGCACACCGCGATCAGTGGCAACCCCCCTCGCAGAATGCCGGCGCGAACGACATGACCGAACGCGACCGGGCGTAGCGGCAGCGGATCGAAAGCCGGATAGCCCGCCACCGCCAGCAACCCGTCGACCTCGGCATCGCGTGCGAACGGGGCGATGCTCTGTCGCCCGCCGACATCGTCGCTGCCGCCCAGCGTCTGGAGCTTCAGCCCGGACCAGCCCAACCGACCGCTCAACAGGCCGCGCTCGATCAGCGCGAGTTGCACCCGGCGCAACGCCACGACGACTTCGGTACGGGTCGCCAGCCCCCGCGTCCGTCGCAGCCGGTCGCCATCGCGTTCGACCCGAAAGCCATATTCGACCAGCACCGTTCGCACGACGCCGCTGACAGCGCCGAGCAGCAGCGCCACGACCAGTGCCAACGCTGCAAAGACCGGCGTGACCAGCGCCGCCGCCTGATGCCGTGCGACCCCAGCGATGTCGCGCACCTCGCGCCAGTCGAACCCGATCAGGTCGCTCAACTGGTTCAGCGCCGCGAACAGCACACCGACCCACACCAGCGAGAAGGCGAACACGCCCGTCGTCAGCACCCGGCCAATCGACATCGCGAACACGACGTCGCGGTCCGGCGCGTCGCGATAGGCCGGACGTGCCCCATCGCCCGGTTCGTCCACCGCCGCCGTACCGTCGCGCAATACGGCGCGCAACCGATGCGCTTCGGCCAGCGACACGCTGTTCAACGACGCTTCGTCCGCCGTGCCGCCGCCGGTTTCGATCCGCACATGCGCCAGCCCGAACAGCCGGGCGAGCGGCTTTTGTTCGATCGACACGTCCTGAATCCGGTCGAACGGGATCGATCGGCGCGACTTGCGGATCAGCCCGTCGGCGATCACGACGTCGCGTTCGGCGATGCGATAGGTGAACATGCGCCATTTGACCCAGCCCGTCACGGCAGCGGCCGCCAGCGCCAGCGCGACGATTCCCGCCAGCAGCAAGAGTCCGCCGCTCGACACCGCGGCATAAAGCGGCGCGATGCCGAAGATCAGCGACGGCCCCCTCGGCAACGCGCCGATCAGGATCGTCGCTGGATGCAGCCGCCGGACGTCGGGCGAACCCTCCCCTACCACGGGGAGGTTTCGATCGCGGCGCGGATACGGTCGCGCACCTCCTCCGCCCGTTCGCGCGCCAGCCCCGGCACGGTCACGCGCGCATGTTCGGTGCCCGCCGTGTGCAGCACCAGCGTGGCGACCTTGCATCCGCGTTCGACCGGCCCCTGCGTCAGGTCGATATGCTGCACCCGCCCGACCGGGACGATGGTATGGACCCGCGTCCACCACCCGTGCGCGACGTGCAGTTCGGTGTCGGTCAGCGCGAAGCCCCAGTGCCGGAACCGCCGCGCCGGTGCCACCAGCGTCAGCCACGCCCCGATCGCCAGCGCGACCGCGACGACGAACCCGTTTGGCAGGTCGTTGGCGTACAGCGCGGCCTCCGCCCCCGCCGCGGGGAGCAGCAGGAACGCCGCCATGATCGCGCCGTCCCAGCGCAATACCGAAAGATAGCGGGGATCGAGCGGATCGAGGCGGATGTCCATGCCCGGTGTGATAGGCGGGCAATACGCCGCGCTCAAGCGAAACCCGCCTTCGGTCTTGTGCCACACGCCCGGCGGGGCCATAGCGCGCGCAACATTCCATTTGCACTGGTCGAGGCTTCCCCATGAAACTCCGCATCGTCGTTACGCTCAAGAACGGCGTGCTCGATCCGCAGGGCAAGGCGATCGAACACGCGCTGGGATCGCTGGGTTTTGCCGGCGTCGCGGGCGCGCGGGTCGGCAAGCTGATCGAACTGGACGTCGCCGACGATACCGACGACGCCACGATTGATGCGATGTGCCGCAAGCTGCTGGCCAACACCGTCATCGAGAATTACCGGATCGAACGCGCATGAAGACCGCCGTCATCGTCTTTCCCGGATCGAATTGCGACCGCGACATCGCCGTCGCGCTGGAAGCGGTCACGGGCACCGCGCCGACCATGGTATGGCATCGCGACGCCGATCTGCCCGCCGATATCGGGCTGGTCGCGGTGCCGGGCGGTTTCTCCTATGGCGATTACCTCCGCTCCGGCGCGATCGCCGCTCGGTCGCCGGTAATGCGCGCGGTGGTCGATGCGGCGGGCAGGGGATTGCCGGTCCTCGGCATCTGCAACGGGTTTCAGATCCTGACCGAAGCCGGACTGCTGCCGGGGGCGCTGATGCGCAATCGCGGGCTGTCGTTCGTGTGCCGCGACGTGGCGCTGACGGTCGGCGAAACGTCCTCGCCCTTCACCGCCGGATACCGCAGCGGCGACACGATCCGCGTGCCGGTGGCACATCATGACGGCAATTACGTCGCCGACGACGCGACGCTCGACCGGATCGAGGGCGAGGGTCAGGTGGCATTCCGCTATGCCGAACCGGTCAACGGATCGGCGCGCGAGATTGCCGGGCTGGTCAATGCGGGCGGCAACGTGCTGGGCATGATGCCGCACCCCGAACGCCGGATCGAAGCCGCGCATGGCGGCCGCGACGGACGTGCGTTGTTCGAGGGGCTGTTATCGAAGGTCGGTGCTTGACCGCCGATGTCCGGATCACCGGAGGGTGTCTGTGCGGGGCGGTCCGCTACACGCTGACCGCCCCGCCGATCGCAACCCGTCATTGTTGGTGCCGCCTGTGCCAGTATCTCGCGTCGGGCACCGCGACCGCCAACCTCATCGTGCTTCGCGACGCGCTGAACCTGAGCGGCACGCTCGGCGATTATGCGTCGACCGCCGACAGCGGCAGCGCGATGCACCGGCATTTCTGTCCGACCTGCGGAACGCCGGTCGGCAGTTTCGCCGAGCCGCGACCGCACCTCTACGTGTTGCGGATCGGGACGCTGGACGATCCCGCCGCGTTTCCGCCGGAAAGCACGATCTGGACGACGGCGGCACCCGAATGGGCGTTGATCGACTACACGCTGCCGACCCATCCCGGACAGACGCCGCCACCCGCTACACCCGCGCCCGGAACGGCGTGAAGTCGGTCTCGCGATCGAAGACGTCGACGCCCTCCGCCCGTTTCAGCGCGGCGACGATAAGATAGGTCATCGGCGTCAACGCCACCTCCCACGCCACTTTCAGCGCCCATTGCGTCAGCATCACCGTGAGCACCAGTCCCGGCGTGAACCCCGCCGCACCGAGGAAGGCGAGCGGATAGAAGATCAGGCTGTCCACCCCCTCCCCCAGCACCGTCGAACCGATCGTCCGCATCCACAGATGCCGCCCGTCGCTCCACAGCTTCATCCGCGCCATGACGTAACTGTTGACGAACTCACCCGCCCAGAAGGCGCAGACGCTGGCGAGGACGATCCGCGGCACCTGTCCAAAGACGGTCGCGTACGCCGCCTGGTTGCCCCAGCTCGGTGCTGGCGGCAAGGCGACGACGACCCAGCTCATGAACGCCATGAACACCACCGCAGCGGTGCCCACCCAGATCACGCGCCGCGCGCGGGCATAGCCATAGACTTCGGTCAGCACGTCGCCGATGACATAGCTGATCGGAAAGAACAGGATGCCCGCCCCGAACGGCCACGGCCCGATACCCGGCAGCACGATCTGCGCCACCTTTCCCGCGCCGAGGATGTTCGACAGCAACAGGATGGCGACGAACGCCGCCATCACGATATCGAAATGCCTGAAACCGGTGCGCGCATGCGCCGCTGCATCGACCCGTACCGGTCGTTCCTGTTCCTGCACCGTCATCCTGTCGTTATGATAGCGGTTCCGCTCCGCCGCAATGCGCGCTAACGAATGCGCGGGCACCCGTAGCTCAGCTGGATAGAGCAAGGAGCTTCTACCTCCTTGGTCGGGGGTTCGAATCCCTCCGGGTGCGCCATCCTACACGGTCCAGATGGCGACGTTGCCGACCATCACGACCGCACACAGGATCATCAGCGTACCCTTGCCGCGTTCACCGCGCCGGATCAGGCGGATGCCGCCGAAGATCAATATCCCGGCCGCCAGCATCAGCAGCGCGAGGATGGTGGCTTCCGGACCGCCGCTCATGCCGACAACACCGTCGCATAGGCCGCAGGATCGACGTTGCCGCCCGACACCAGCGCCAGCGTGCCCGGCACCAATGTCACCCGCCGCGACAGGATCGCCGCCAGCGCGACCGCCCCGCCCGGCTCCACCACCAGCCTGAGCCGTCGCGCGGCCCATCGTTGCGCCGCCGCGATTTCCTCCTCCGACACCGCCACGCCGGTTGCGCCGCACCGCGACAGCACGTCGAAGGTCCGCTGCGCCACGCGAGTCGTTCGCAATGCGTCGCACGTCGTCGGCGGGGGATTGTCGCCGACCGGCTCGATCCATCCGGCTTCCAGACTGCGGCGCATATCGTCCCACCCCTGCGGCTCGACGACGACGATCTCCGCATCGGGCAGCGCCAGCGCGAGACCGGCGGCAAGGCCGCCGCCGCCGCACGGCACCACGACCTGCGCCGGGGCGGGCAGTCCCGCCGCCGCCATCTGTGCCGCTGCCTCGATCCCGGCCGCCCCCTGCCCCTCGATCACCCATGAATCGTCGAAGCTCGGCACCAGCGTCGCGCCGCGGGCGTGCGCCAGATGGGCGGCGATCTTTTCGCGGCTTTCGGTGGCGCGGTCGTAGCGCACGACCTCCGCCCCCAGTGCCAGCGTCGCTTCCAGCTTCACGGCGGGAGCGTCGGCGGGCATCACGATCGTGGCCGCCATTCCCAGCCGCCGGGCGGCCCACGCCACCCCCTGCGCGTGATTGCCCGATGAAAAGGCGACCACGCCCCGCGCCCGTGATTCGGCCGACAAGGCCGTCAGCCGATGCCATGCGCCGCGCAGCTTGAACGCGCCGATCGGCTGCAGGGATTCGGCTTTGAACGCTACGTGCATCCCGTTGATTTCGTGCACGAACAACGGCGAAAAAGGCAGGATTTCCGCCATCTTTGCTGCGGCATCGCGCACTCCGGCGCGGGTAGGCTGTCGCAAAATCGTCATAATCGACACCTTCCGTCGCACAATCACTTTACATCGCCGGTCAGGGACCATAGATCGCGCCTCCGCTGCCCCATGGGACTTCCAACCGCAAGGCAGCTTTTGTCACCGTATGCCGTAAGGCAATTGGAGGTCCCTTGAATTGGCCAAGCACAATAGCGCGCTGGGGCTAGCTGCCCCCTTTATCGCCCGTAGCTCCTCTTTCGAGCGCGGGGTCGACATCGCAGAGCGCCGACCGGTTCAGCCGGTAACGCTCGTTCGCCCGCACGCTGCCGCGCGCGCAGCCCGATTCTTCGTCGAGAAGTTTCCGGGCCGCTCAATGTATGCGGTGAAGGCGAACCCCTCGCCCGATCTGCTCCGGATCCTGTGGGACAATGGCGTCACCCATTACGACACCGCGTCGATCGGCGAAGTGCGTCTGGTGAAATCGATCCTGCCCGATGCGGTCTGTGCGTTCATGCACCCGATCAAGGCGGAGGAAGCGATCGCCGAAGCGTATTTCACGCATGGCGTGAAGACCTTCTCGCTCGACAGCATGGAAGAGCTGGCCAAGATCGTGCGCGGCACCGACGGCGCGACCGACCTGACGCTGTGCGTCCGGATGCGGGTCTCGTCCGAATATGCCAAGCTGAGCCTAGGTTCGAAGTTCGGCGTCGGCCCCGGCGAGGCACGCGAATTGCTGATGGCCACCCGTCAGGTCGCCGATGCGCTGGGCATCTGTTTCCATGTCGGCAGCCAGACAATGTCGCCGGACGCCTATTCCAACGCGATGGAGCGGGTGCGCACGGCGATCGTCGATGCGGGTGTCACCGTCGATGTCATCGACGTCGGGGGCGGTTTCCCGTCGCGCTATCCGGGCATGACCCCGCCGCCGCTGGAACGCTATTTCGAGACGATCCATCGCGCGTTCGAGAGCCTGCCGGTCAGCTATTCGGCGGAATTGTGGGCCGAACCGGGCCGCGCGCTGTGTGCCGAATATGCGTCGGTCGTCGTCCGTGTCGAACATCGCCGCGGGTCCGAACTCTACATCAACGACGGCGCTTATGGCACGTTGTTCGATGCGGCGCATATCGGGTGGAAATATCCGGTGCAGTTGTTGCGCCAGCCGGAATCGGACGCTCGCGACATGGACTTCAGCTTCTGGGGTCCGACCTGCGACGATATCGACCAGATGAAGGGACCGTTCCCGTTGCCGGCCGACACCCGTTCGGGCGATTATTTCGAAATCGGGATGCTCGGAGCCTATGGCTCGGCGATGCGGACCGCGTTCAACGGCTTCGGATCGGACGAAACCGTCGTCACCGACGACGAGCCGATGGAAACGATGTACGTCACGGCCATCGATGTGATGCCGCAGCGTATCGGCGGCAACGTCGTCAAGCTGTAACCGGCCGACTCCATAACACGACTTCCCCCCTCCCGCTGGTCGGGAGGGGCCGGGGGTGGGCTTTGCGCGCAATTCACGCTACAAGTCGCACCTATGGCCCCTCCGTTCGGCGGACAGGGGAATCCGGGTTTCCGCGTCCCCATAACGACGACGGCTATCGATGATGATGGGACCATCATGACCGACACGACGATCAACGACACCCGCGCCAACGACGTGCGCAAGGCCGAACTGCTTTCGACCACGGTCGAGCATATCGACATCACCAAGTACGACGCGCGCCCGATCATCGATGCCATGGGCAAGATGAGCTTCACCAGCCGCGACCTCGCCCGCGCCACCGGCATCTATAACCAGATGCTGGAGGACAAGGACTGCTCGATCTTCCTCGTGATCGCCGGTTCGACCTCGGCCGGCGGCTGCATGGACCTGTATGCCGAACTCCTGCGGTCGAACATGATCGACGGCATCGTCGCCACCGGCGCGTCGATCGTCGACATGGATTTCTTCGAAGGTCTGGGCCACAAGCATTATCAGGCGCTGGAAATTCCCGACGATAACGTGCTGCGTTCGCTGTACATCGACCGCATCTACGACACCTATATCGACGAGGAGCAGCTTCAGGACTGCGACCACACGATCGGCCAGATCGCCGACTCGCTGGAGCCGAAAGCATATTCGTCGCGTGCGTTCATCCGCGAGATGGGCAAGTACCTCGTCGAGCATGGCAAGAAGGACAACAGCCTCGTCAAGCTGGCGTACGAGCATGACGTGCCGATCTTCTGCCCGGCATTCGTCGACAGCTCAGCAGGGTTCGGCCTCGTCAAGCATCAGGTCGAGCGTGCCAAGGCGGGCAAGCCGTACATGGTGCTCGACGCGATCGCGGACTTCCGCGAACTGACCGACATCAAGATCAAGGCTGGCACCACCGGCCTGTTGATGATCGGCGGCGGCGTGCCGAAGAACTTCATTCAGGACACGGTCGTGTGCGCCGAAATCCTCGGCCATGAAGATGTCGAGATGCACAAGTACGCGGTGCAGATCACCGTTGCCGACGTGCGTGACGGGGCGTGCTCGTCCTCGACGCTGAAGGAAGCGGCAAGCTGGGGCAAGGTCGATACCACGCTGGAACAGATGGTGTTCGCCGAAGCCGGTTCGGTCATGCCGCTGCTGGCGTCGGACGCCTATCATCGTGGCGCGTGGAAGGACCGTCCGAAGCGCGCATGGGCGAAGCTGTTCGCCGACTGATCGACGCGGACACGAAAAGCTGAAGGCGGCGGGGGTGCGAACCTCCGCCGTTTTTCGTTCAGGGTGCGGTCGGCAATGGCACCGACGGGTCGAGCGGGATCGAGATCCGTTTGGCACGTTCGGCCTTCGACGGGCCGCCCTTCACCCCGCGTATCACGTCACCCAGCAGACGACCGACGTCGCGATATTCGCCCGGCTCCTCACAGCAACTGCCGGGATCGATCAGCTTGCCGACCGCGCGCACCGCGAACACGCCGCCGCCGATGATATCGACGCCGGTGGTGCAGCCCTGCGACAGGGTAGCGCACGGGTTGGCCGAGGCGACGATCGCGCCGCGTCCGTCGGCATAGGGGTTCGATGCCAGCGCCCGGTCGGGCGGACCGCGTTCGGACGGCAGGGGAAGGCGCGGTGCGGGATCGGTGCCGCAGACGAGGATTTCATCGTCCTGCACCGATCCGCGCCGCGACGCGCACGGATCGACGAGGATCGAGATGCGCTCCGGGGGTGCGGTCGATGGCACCTGACCGAGCGAGAGCAGCAACAGCGACAACATCGGCAACACTCCGCAGGCAGGCGCGAACCAAGCATGTCACGCGACCGGGGTAAAGCGCTTGCGGCACAGGAGGCTCCGGCGATAGCCTGTGCCGATGCTGCTCCCCCTGCTCCTGATCGCCGCGCAAGCCGCGACCCCGCCCGCCCCTGCCCCCGCCGATATCGCGCGTGCCGAGCGGGTGTTACGGCGCGCGCCGATCATCGACGGGCATAACGACCTGCCGTGGGAGTTGCGGGACGGGCATCACGGGGCGGTCGAATCGGTCGATCTGACCGGCGATACCCGCCGCATCGATCCACCGTTGCAGACCGACCTGCCCCGCCTCGCCGCCGGGCATGTCGGCGGACAATTCTGGTCGGTATGGATTCCGGCCGCGACCACCGGGCCGCAGGCGGTCGAGACCACGATCGAACAGATCGACATCGTCCGCCGCATGGTCGCCGCCAACCCGACACGGATGGCGATGGCGGGCGGCTCGGCGGACCTTGGGAAGATCGCGCGGTCCGGCCGCGTAGCATCGCTGATCGGCGTGGAGGGCGGGCATCAGATCGACGGGCGGCTGTCGGTGTTGCGGCAATATCATGCGCTCGGCGTCCGCTACATGACGCTGACCCACGGCAAGAGCGTCGGCTGGGCCGACAGTTCGACCGATGCGCCGCAAGCGAACGGGCTGACCGCGTTCGGGCGACAGGTGGTGGCGGAGATGAACCGGCTGGGGATGCTGGTCGATGTCAGCCATGTGTCCGACGCGACGATGGCGGCGGTGCTGTCGGCGACGAAGGCCCCGGTGATCGCGTCGCACTCCAACGCGCGGGCCATCGCCGACCGTCCCCGCAACATCCCCGACGCGCTGCTGCGGGCGATCGGCGCGAACGGCGGGGTGGTGATGGTCAACGCCTATCCAGCGTTCCTGTCGAGCGCGTGGAACGACTGGGACAATGCCCGCATCGCCCTTGCCAAGGCGCAGGGGCTGCCGACCGACCTGTACGGTGCGCGCGCACCGGCGGCGGTGCGGGAATGGGTGGCGGCGCATCCCGAGCCGCCGGTGACGGCGACGACGATGGCGGATCATGTCGACCATATCGCCAAACTCGCCGGGCGAGCGCATGTCGGGATCGGCGGTGATTACGACGGAATATCCGGCACCGGTCCGGTCGCGATGCAAGGGGTCGACGGCTATCCGCTGCTATTCGCCGAGCTGGCACGACGCGGCTGGTCGGACCGCGATCTGGCGGCGCTGGCACAGGGCAATATCCTGCGCGTACTGGCCCGCGCCGAAGCGGTCGCGGCGTCGATGAAGGACATGAAGCCGATCGACGCGACCTACCAGCCGTGAAAAAGCTCTTTACGTTCGTGCCTCGCGGTCGACGGCGTGGCCGCCCTCCATCGCGGTCGGCCACGAATCTACTCCTTCCATCAGGAACTCGCCGACTGGATGGCGGACAAGGCGGACGGGCAGTATCGTGACGCGGTCTCCCGGTACGCGTTGCGGCTCAGCGGCAAGACTTGGACAGCGGTTACCCATCTTTTCCTGATTCTGAGCGACCCGACAAGGATGCCCTGCCCGGTCCGATTAGGGCGAACATGAACAACATTATCCCCTGAAGGTGTCGAACAAGGTGAACTCGCACATCATCCTCGATGCGGGAGGTGCCGGAGGTACGCCGTCCGTTCGCCTTCGGTTCGGCGGCGCACGGATAGTCCGGTCGGGCATACGGCCCGGATCAAGGCGACCGGCAAAGGCTTGTGCGCGTGGACCGGGCAGGAAGTCGCCACCTACCGGAAGGCGCATCCTCTCAAACGGCACCACAGCGCGCGTCGTGATGGAGAGGATGCCGTGAACCGGCAACCGGTTGTCCGATGCGGTCGAGATGACCCGCGCGGACATTACTGGCGACGCGTTCCATCTCGTACGGAGAAGACGGACAAGGCGGTCACCATAGCGATCGCGCCGGACCTGCGCGCGGCACCGGACGCCATGCCGTCCATCAATGGACCCGCGATCCTGCTGACAGCCTACGGAAAGCCATATCCGGACAAGGGGTTCGGGGTGCGTATGGCGCCGGTCATGGAGGCGGGGCTGTCCAGTATATCCTCGCATGGCCCTCGCAAGACCATTTCCAATCGAATGGCGCTCGCCGGTATCAGCAGCCAAGGCATTAAACAGCGCTGATTCGGAGATCGCATTTATAGGGTGGTAGATGGCCAACCTCGACAACGGGTTAGCCGATGATAGTGCGGAAGGCCGGAAATGAGGTCACTTTCCGCTGGTGCTGGTGGCCTCGGAGGGACTCGAACCCCCGACGCCCGCTTTAGGAAAGCGGCGCTCTGTCCAGCTGAGCTACGAGGCCATGTCCGCGCTGTATCGTCGCGAACGGCGGGACGCAACGCACTCTCGGCAGCGGGAGGATCAGTTCGCCTGTTCGGGCGGCACGACCGGCAGCGGCAGGGGCGCGATACGGATGCCGTCCTCGACCAGTGCCTTCGCCTCGGCCTGAGTCGCCTGTCCGTGGATCGGGGTCTGGTCGGCGGCACCGTCGTGCATCGCCCGCGCGCGTTCGGCGAAGGATCGCCCGACCCATTCGCTGTCCTTCAGCACGCTGGCCTGCGCCTGCGCCAGCGCGGCGAGTGCGGCCTTCATCGCGGCGGGAGTCGACGGTGTGGCGGCGCGGTTGCCCTTGGCGGCGACGTTGGGGGCCATGACCGCCTTTTCGACACGGGCGTCGTCGCACATCGGACAACGCACCAGTCCGCCACCGCGTTGTTCCTCGAACGCGGTGGAGGAGGCGAACCATGCCTCGAACACATGGGCCTGCCCGCATTTCAGGTCGAACACGATCATCGCACGACCTGTACCGGCGGGATCGGTCGGCGATGGTCCAGCACCGGGATACGCCCGCGCACCGCATCGATCCGAGCCGGGTCGATCGTCGCGAAACCGAGTGCGGCTTCGTCGCCCATGTCGAGCAACACCTCGCCCCACGGATCGACTACCAGCGAGTGGCCATACGTCGTGCGACCGTCGGCATGCGTGCCGGTTTGCGCGGCGGCCACGACGAACGCCCCCGCCTCCACCGCCCGCGCACGCAGCAACAGGTGCCAATGCGCCCGACCGGTCGGCACGGTGAAGGCGGCGGGCACCGACAGGATCGTCGCCCCGGCATCGCTCATCGCGCGGAACAGGTCCGGGAAGCGTAGATCGTAGCAGATCGACAGGCCCAGCATCCCCGCCGGGGTCGCCACCACGCGCGCCGCGTCGCCCGGCGCATAGCTGGCCGACTCGCGCCACGATTCGCCGGTCGGCAACGTCACATCGAACAGGTGCAGCTTGTCATAGGTCGCCCGGATCGCGCCGCCGTCATCGATCACGAAGCCGCGATTGGCGAGCAGTCCGTCCGCGCGACGCGCCGCCAGCGATCCAATATGAACCCAGATGCCCGCCGCCGCTGCCGCGGCCCGTACCGCCGCCAGCACCCGGTCGTCGTCCTGCGTCGCGATCGATGCCGCCGCCCGCTGCCGGTCGCGGTCGATCAGCCCGGACATTTCGGGCGTGAACAGCATCGCCGCGCCGCCCGCCGCCGCCCGTTCCACCGCATCGACCAATATGGCCGCATTGGCATCAGGATCGATGCCTGCGGTCATCTGGAGCAATGCGAGTTTCACGACGCCAGCAGCGCGTCCAGCTTGCCCGCCCGGTCGAGCGCGGTCAGATCGTCCGACCCGCCGACATGGCTGTCGCCGACGAAAATCTGCGGCACGGTGGTGCGGCCATCGGAACGGCCCAGCATCTCCTGTCGCTTCGGCCCACCCATGGTGATGTCGATTTCGTCATACGCCGCCCCCTTTTCGTCGAGCAGCCGCTTGGCGCGGGTGCAATAGGGGCAGAACGCCTTGGTGTAGATCGTGATAGCAGCCATGCGTCTTCAGGTGTGCCGCCCGACCGCGCTTGTCAATCGTCCCCCACCTGTCAATCGTCCTCCCCCGGCAAGACCTTTGCCCAGCACAGGACATGGACCCGCGCCGCCCCCGCCCGCTTGAGTTCGCGTGCGCAGGCATCGGTGGTAGCACCACTTGTCTGCACGTCGTCGATCAGGACGATCGTCTGCCCGCTCGCCCGTGCCGGATCGGCGATGGCGAACGCGCCCTGCACGATCCGCGCACGCGCGCCCGGTCCCACGCCTTTCAACGGCGGCGTGGCGCGGGTTCGCCGCAACAGGTTGCGGTCGAGCGGCACCCCGGCCTGTCGCGCGACCGCTGCGGCGATCAGTCCCGCCTGGTTATAGCCGCGCGTCCATAGCCGCCATCGATGCAGTGGCACCGGCACGATCCGGGTCGCATCGGGCGGAACGTGCCGCGCCATCAACCGTCCCATCGTCGTCGCCAATGCCAGCCGCCCGCCATATTTCAGCTTCAGCGCCACGTCGCGCGCGACCGGGCCATAGGCGACGGCGGCGCGCGCACCGTCATGCACCGGCGTCTGTGCCTCGCATCGTTCGCATGTTGCGCCATCGCCCCGGTCGAACGCGAAAGGCACGCCGCATCCCGCACATGCCGGATCGCCGAGAAAGCGCAGCCCGGACCAGCAGTCCGCACAGAACCGATGGTCGGCATCGACGACCACGCCGCATCCCGGACAACGCGGTGGCAGCGCCAGCGCGACGACCTTCGCAAGGGTGAGCCGGGCAAGGGCGGCGGTAGCGACCATCGACGCCCCTTGTCGTTGTGTGTGCCACCCGGCACAAGCGGCGCGTGACCGTTCCCGACCTTTTCGCCCGCCCCCGCCGCCGACTGCATCGCGACCGCGCGCAACCCGGCTTCGCCCGCGCCGATTTCCTCCATCGCTTCATGCTGGAGGGCGTGGAGGAACGGTTGCAGGCGGTGACGCGCGGTTTTGTCGACGTGCTCGATCTCGGTTGCTTCGATGCGGCGTTCACCCCGCCGCCGGGCGCACGGGTGGCGCGATTCGATCCCGGTTTCGCCTTCGCGCGCGTGGCGGGCGGAGTTCAGGGCGACGAGGACCGGTTGCCCTTTGCCGATGGGTCGTTCGATCTGGTCGTGTCGGTCGGGGTGCTCGACAGCGTGAACGACTTGCCCGGCGCACTGACGCTGATCCGGCGGGTGTTGCGGCCGGACGGGCTGTTCCTCGGTGCGTTTACCGGCAGCGCGACGCTCACCACCCTGAAGCAGACGTTGTTCGCTGCCGAAGCCGACCGCCCGGCGGCGCGGGTGCATCCGCAGGTCGATTTGCGGTCGGCGGGCGACCTGTTGGTGCGGGCAGGCTTCGCGCTGCCGGTCGCCGATTCGGAGACGCTGACGGTGCGCTATGCCGGGATCTGGCGGTTGATCGACGATCTGCGTGGCATGGGCGCGACCGGCTTGCTCGACGCCCCGCCGCTCGACCGCACACGCCTTGCCGCCGCCGCCACCGCGTTCCACGAGCGCGCCGATGCGGGTGGCCGTACGGCCGAGTCGTTCGAGGTGATCTACTTGACCGGATGGGCCCCCGCCCCGACCCAGCCGCAACCTGCCCGCCGTGGCAGCGCGACTACCTCGCTCGCCGACGCGCTGCGTCCGCCGGGTGGCGGTGATCGCTGACGGCGGCGCGTCGTCACGTCCCTTCTACGAAAGTATCCAATGTCTCCGACCGACCTTCTCGTGCCGACCTATTGCAACATGCTGCGGACGTTGCGCGGCATCCTGACCAAGGCAGCGGAGCAGGGACCGGCGGACACCGACCGCCTGATGGCGGCGCAGCTCGCACCGGACATGCTCCCGCTGGCGGCACAGATCCGCTTCGCCGCCTATCAGGCGCAGGAAGCGGCCTGCCGGTTACGCGGCGTGCCAATACCGGCCTCGCTCGATATAGTCGCTGCGGAGGGACGCGGTGCCGCCGACGCGCCGGGTACGCTGGCCGAAGCGGTTGCCCGGATCGAAGAGGCGCTATCGTTCCTAGACGGGCTGGAGGACGGGACACTGGATGGGGACGCGATGCGAGCGATCTCGCTTACGTTACCCGGCGGTCTCACCTTCGACATGACCGCAACCCAGTTCGTCCGCGACTGGGCATTGCCGCAATTCTATTTCCACATCGTCACCGCCTACGCGATCCTGCGGCACCACGGCGTGTCGATCGGCAAGGCGGACTATGTGCCGCACATGTTCGCATATCTCCGAAGCTGACGAGCGACCGGAAGCGGCCTGTCCGTCACACCAGCGCTTCGAGCAATCCGATCAGCGGTCGGTCGGCGGGCGGCATCGCCTGCGCATGCAACTGCACCGGCCGCAACCAGCGTAGCGCGGTGGCATGGCGCGCTTCGGGGATACCGGTCCATTTACGCAGCGCGTAGAGCAGCAACAGCAGATGCCGGTCACCCAGCCCTTCGCTGGCAAAGGCGGCGGGGGCGAGGCAGGTGTGATCGACCACGATCCCCAGTTCCTCGTGCAATTCGCGCACCAGTGCGGCTTCGGGCGTCTCGCCGGGTTCGATCTTGCCGCCCGGAAACTCCCACAACCCGGCCATCGACGTACCCGGCGGGCGTTGCTGCACCAGCACGCGCCCATCGGCATCGACCAGCGCGGCGGCGACCACCATCAGGATCGGCGAAGCAGTCATGCGCGCGTCCCTTCGTCGAAGGTCAGAGCCGCCCCATCGCGAGGAACTTCTGTCGCCGCGACTGGCGCAGCGTTGCCGCCGGATGTACCGACAGGTCGGTAAGTGCCGCGTCGATCGCATCGCCCAGTGCGTCGATCGCCGTCACCCGGTCGCGATGCGCCGCGCCCAGCGGTTCGGTGACGATCGTGTCGATAACGCCCAAAGCCTTCAGATCCTGTGCGGTCACGCGCATCGCTTCGGCGGCTTCCGCTGCCTTGTCGGCGGTGCGCCACAGGATCGACGCGCAGCCTTCGGGCGAGATCACCGAATAGACGGCGTGCTCCATCATCAGCACGGTATTGCCCGCCGCCAGCGCGATCGCGCCACCCGATCCGCCTTCGCCCAGAATCGCCGACACCATCGGCACACCGAGGTTCAGCGCGGTTTCGGTCGAACGGGCGATCGCCTCTGCCTGTCCGCGTTCTTCGGCCTGGATGCCCGGGAATGCGCCCGACGTATCGACCAGCGTCACGACCGGCAGGCCGAACCGGTCGGCAAGCTGCATCAGGCGGATCGCCTTGCGATAGCCTTCGGGCTTGCCCATGCCGAAATTATGCTTGAGCCGGGTGGCGGTGTCGTCACCCTTTTCATGGCCGATCACCACCACCTTGCGCCCGCGAAAGCGACCCAGGCCGCCGATGATCGCGCTGTCGTCGCCAAAGGCGCGGTCACCGCCCAGCGGCATGAAGTCCTCGACCAGTTGCGCGACATAATGCTTGAAGTGCGGGCGCTCCGGGTGGCGCGCGACCTGCGTCTTCTGCCACGGCGTCAGCCGCGTATAGGTCTCGCGCAGCAGCCGGTCCGACTTGGTCTGAAGCCGCCCGATCTCCGCCGCGATGTCGAGTTCGCCATCGGCCGCCGTCTCACGCAGTTCGTCGATCCGCGCCTGTAGCTCGGCGATGGGTTTTTCAAAGTCTAGAAAGGTGGCCATAGCCTTCGCGCCCTATGGCCGCGTCCGCTCCGCGTCAATCAGCGGGTGGCGTTCGTTGACCATCCGTACCAATCTGGCGCGGTCGACATGGGTATAGATTTCGGTCGTAGCGATATCGGCATGGCCCAGCATCGCCTGTAGCGCGCGAAGATCCGCCCCGCCCTCCAGCAGATGCGTGGCAAAGGCATGGCGCAGGACATGGGGGCTGATCCGGTCGGGCGGAATACCCGCCTCTGCCGCCAGCGCGCGCACGATCTGATACAGGCGAACGCGCGTCAGATGCGCTCGACCCGAAGGGAACAGCCACGCATTGTCGGCGGGCACATGCGCGCGCCATGCCGCGACGGCGGCACGGGCACGGTCCGACAGTGGCACCATCCGCTCGCGCCCGCCCTTGCCCTTCAGGATCAGATAGGGCCGGTCGCCCGCGATCGCGTCGCGCGGCAGCGATACCAGTTCGGTCGCGCGCAGACCCGATCCATAGAGCAGCTCGAACAGCGCGGACAGGCGCAGGTCGTTGCGATCGGGCGGATCGCGGGCGATACGCGCGGCGATCGCGGCGAACATCGCATCGACGTCCCCGGTCGACAACGTGCGCGGCAGGCCGCGCGCCGTGCCCGGCCGGGGCAGCGCCAGCCCCGGATCGTCCGCCCGGAACCCCTCGTCCAGCAGGAACGCGAAGAACCGGCGCAGCGCCGCCGACTTGCGCGCGACGGTCGCCTTGGCGAGGTCGCCCCAACCATCGGCCACGCGACCGATTGCGACCGCATCGGCCATCGCCAACCGCCCGCCCAGCGCATCCGACGCCAGCCGCAGGTCTGTTTCATAGGCGGACAGGGTGTTGCGCGCCGCCCCCGCCTCCGCCGCCAGCATTTCGAGGAACCGTTCGATCAGCGCCCGGTCGTCGCCGCCAGTGTCGGTGGTCACGCGCGCGCGATGGCTTCGGCGGCGATCATCCGCGCTTCGCCTTCGCGCCCGGCGGCGCGCAGCGCCGCGACGATGTGGAACAACGCGACCGGCGACACGCCGCGCCAGTCGCGCGTCTGCATCCCCACGGCGGCCAGCACCAATACGGTGCCCGCCTCGCCGTTCACACCCGCCACGTCGATCGCATCGGTCCATGCATTCCGCGCACCGACCGGCACGTCGAGATCGCGGGCCAGCCCCTGTACCTGCCCCGGCGCGACTCGGCCGAGGCCGGCAAGCCCGGCGAACAACAGCCGCCCCTTGCGCCCGTCGGTATCGGCATAGCCGGACACCGCGCCGCCCGACACCACGCCGCCATTGGGCGATGCCAGTGCCAGCATCGCCCATCCGTCGCTGCCCGCCGGTACGACCGAACGCCAACGCAGCGCGGGCAGGTCCAGCCCGGCCGAGAGCATCGACGCGATCAGACGATCCGAATCGGGGGCATTGTCGGCAACCGGTGCGATCATCGCCGCCGCGCGCGCGGTCAGCACCATGCGGGCATAGCCGACGCCACCCACGCCCGCCGCACCCCAGAGCTGCCGCAGCATCGCCACGCGGTCGCGCGGGTTGCCGGTGAAGGCGGTGCGGACGTCGCTGGCCAGGGCCGTCTGCGTGCTGGTCGCGTCGTCGTCGCTCAGCAACTGGGCATAGAGATCGACCAGTGCATCGCTCGACAACACCCCCTGCGCCGCGGCGAGGTCGGCATCGCCGAGACGTGCGCCGGGGCCGAGCTGCGGCGCGGTCGCCCGCCAGTATCGTACCTGCGGACCGACGGTATCGTACAGCGGTGCGGGCACGTCGGTGCCGCTCGCGACCGCCAGACCATATCGCCACGCGGTCAGCCGGTCGGTACCGTCCCATTCGATCGTGACCGCGCGCCGTCCCTGTGCGCCGGTGCCGACGATCTTTTCGGCAAGCGACACGTCGATCGCGCCGCCGCCGGGCGCCTGCCGCCGCGCCCGATCCACCATCTGTCCCGCCGCCCGCGCCTCACCCGACAGACCGAGGCACATGGCCGTCGCCAGCCGCCAGCCGCGTTCGTTCAACACCCGATTGGCTGGTTCGGCCATCGGGCACAGTCCACCCGCATCGCCGGTCGCCAGCATCGCCTGCATCGCGACCTGAAACAGCTTGGGCGTGTAATTGTCGATATCGACCGATTGCACCACCGCGCGGGCGGCATTCGCCTCCCCCATGCGGATCAGCAGCCACGCGCGCTCGGCAGCGAAATCGGCGCCGTTGACACCCTGCGGCGTCGCCACTTCGGCCACCAGCACCCGGCGCAGCGCGATCGACAGCCAACGCGACGCGACCGGCGCATCGGCCTGTCGCATCAACCGTTCGAGATAGGGACCGGACGCGACACCGAATGCATCGGGGGCGAAGTCGCCACCGCCGATTCCGGCGATGCCCACCCGGTCGAGCGACCGCCGCGCGAAATCTGGTAGTTCATAGCGACGCAATGCCGCCGCATCGACCGGGCTCGGCGTGGCCGATGCGGTCGGCGTCGGCGTCGGCAGGCCGGGCAATCCCGGCAGCGGCTGCACGATCGGTGCCGATGGCGCATAACCGGGTGCGACCGGCGTTGCGGACGCGGTAGCGGCCGGCACCGGCCGGGGTGTGGGCCGCGACGCCGGGGTCGGCGCAGGTGCGGGCGCGACCGGGTCGCCGAATCCCGGCGGCAACAGTGATTCGGGGCGACCCTGACCGATCGCGGGAACGCAGGCGATCAGCGCGACGACCGCCGCGCCGATCCGCACCCGGTCAGTTCGCGAGGTTTTCAAGCGAGACTGCCTTTTCCATCTTCACCGGCTGCTGCTCGGTCGAACGACCCGCAAGCAGGAACATACCGCCGACAACCACGACAAGGACGACGAGGAGGATTACAAGCGAACGCGACATGGATCAGATCGTCCCGAAACAAAGATACCGGCAACAGCGATGCGCCTTTTGCCCGATGGCCGGGGCGGCTGTATAGCCCCCGCCGCGATGCTGCAAACCCAAGCCCCCATTCCGCCCAACCGACCGCCCCCGTGGGACGGCAAGCCGATCGTCCTGATCGGGCTGATGGGCGTCGGAAAATCGACCGTCGGCCGCCGTCTGGCACAGCGGATGCAACTGGATTTCGTCGATGCCGATCACGAGATCGAAGATGCGGCGGGCATGACCATCACCGAAATCTTCGAACGGTTCGGCGAAGCGCATTTCCGCGACGGCGAACGCCGGGTCATCGCCCGGCTGATCGACGGGTCGCCGAAGATCATCGCCACCGGCGGCGGCGCGTTCATGCAGGCGGAGACGCGCTCGCTGATTCTCGATCAAGCGCTGGCGATCTGGCTCGATGCGCGTCCGGAGGTGCTGGCCGAACGCGTGCGTCGTCGCGACACCCGCCCGCTGCTGCGCGGCAAGGACCCGCGCAAGGTACTGACCGAGCTCGCCCGCGTCCGTAATCCGATCTATGCGCTTGCGCCGATCCGCGTCGTCAGCCAGCAGGCACCGCACGACGCCACCGTCTCCGCGATCCTGAAAGCCATCGGCCAATGACCACGATCCCCGTCGCCCTCGGCACCCGCAGCTACGACATCGTGATCGAGGACGGCGTACTGTCGCGCGCGGGCGATCTTCTCGCACCGATCGCGCGCGGACGGCGCATGGTGATCGTCGCCGACGCCAATGTCACGCCGCACCTGACCACGCTGCGCGACTCGCTCACCGCGGCGGGTATCGCCAGCGAGGCGATTCGCGTGCGGTCGGGTGAAGGTTCCAAGAGCTGGTCGACGCTGGAACGGCTGCTCGACGATCTGATGGCACTGGGCGTGGAGCGGGGCGACCATATCGTCGCGCTGGGCGGTGGCGTCGTCGGCGATCTGGTCGGGTTCGCCGCCGCGATCATGAAGCGGGGCTGCGGCTTCGTGCAGGTGCCGACGACGCTGCTGGCACAGGTCGATTCGTCGGTCGGCGGAAAGACCGGAATCAACACCAGGGCGGGAAAGAACCTCGTCGGCGCGTTCCACCAGCCCGCGCTGGTACTGATCGATCCGCAGACGCTCGACACGCTGCCGCTGCGTGAAGTTCGCGCCGGATATGCCGAGGTCGTGAAATACGGCTTGATCGACGACCCGGAATTTTTCGACTGGTGCGAAGCCAATGTCGATTCGCTGCTGGCAGGCGACCCGGCGGCACGCGCGCATGCGATTGCGCGGTCGGTATCGGCCAAGGCACGGATCGTCGGCGAGGACGAGCGCGAGACGACCGGGCGGCGTGCGTTGCTGAACCTCGGCCACACCTTCGGCCATGCGCTGGAGGCGGAGGCCGGGTTCGACGGGTCGCTGCTGCACGGCGAAGGCGTGGCAGCGGGCATGGCGCTGGCCTTCGCGTGGTCGGCCGAACGCGGCCTTTGCCCACGGGCGGATGCCGATCGGGTCACAGCGCATCTGCACGCCGCAGGCCTGCCGGATGGGCTAGCCGCCGCCGGGATCACCGCATCGGGCAAGACGCTGGTCGGTCATATGCTGCACGACAAGAAGCGCGAGGGCGGCACCCTGCCCTTCCTGCTGGCGCGCGGTATCGGCGCGACCTATCTCGACCGGTCGGTCGATCTTGACGATGTGGCAGCGTTCCTCGATCGCCAGCCGCGCTGATGCCGAACGGCGTCGCCAAGCGCGATCTGCCCACCAAGATATGCCCGACGTGCCAACGCCCGTTCACGTGGCGCAAGAAGTGGGAGCGTGACTGGGACAATATCGTCTATTGTTCGGAACGCTGCCGCCGCGAGCGTTCCATGCCGAAACCATAGCGATCCGGTTCAGGGAACACCGCTCTGTTCGGACTTTTGCTGCCGCCGCTCGGCGAACCACTGGCGCAACATCGCCTGGGTACAACCGGTCTGTCCGCCCGATCCGACCGGCGAACAGCTGTTGGGCAGGCCGACCCGTGCCGCCTCCATCGCCGTATCGGCGCGGGCGGCCCAGCTCGACGCCACCGTCGCCTGCGACGGCGGGTCGCGGAACCGCTTGGGAATGCGATAGCGTTCGTTTTCACCCATCCGCGCGCAAACGACGATCTCGTCCGGGTCCACGGACTTGGGACACGGATCGTCGCCGAACACCGTAGCGTTGACGACCTTGCGCGGCGGATCGGCGGGCGCGTCCTGCGCCGAAGCCGGCGCGACGATCGCCCATGCCAATACCGCCAAAGCCCAACGCGCCATCATCATTCTCCTTGCGGTCACATACCCGACCGCCCGATTAGCAGTAGCTGAACGCAGGACGTTCGCCCGACGTTGCACGACGGACACAGAACGCTATGGCAGGGACATGATCCTCGTCATCGACAATTACGACAGCTTCACCTGGAACCTCGTCCATTACCTGATGGAGCTTGGGGTCGAGGTGAGAGTCGAGCGCAACGACGCGCTGACCGCCGCCGACGCGCTGGCCAGCAATGCGGAGGGGTTCCTGATCTCTCCCGGCCCGTGCACCCCGACCGAGGCGGGCATCTCGCTCGATCTGGTCGCGGCCTGTGCCGATGCCGGGCGGCCGCTGCTGGGCGTATGCCTTGGCCATCAGGCGATCGGGCAGCATTTCGGCGGCAATGTCGTGCGCGGCGGTCTGATGCATGGCAAGACCAGCCCGGTCGATCATGACGGCACCGGCATGTTCGCCGGGCTGCCCTCGCCGTTCACCGCCACGCGCTATCACTCGCTGATCGTAACCGATATTCCCGACAGCCTGACGGTCAACGCAACCGCATCGGACGGCAGCGTCATGGGGTTCCGCCACCGCGACCTGCCGATCCACGGCGTGCAGTTCCACCCGGAAAGCATCGCGACCGAACATGGCCATGCGATGCTCGCCAATTTCCTGCGCTCCGCCGGTATCGCCGCGAGTGTGCCCGCGTGACCGTGACCACGCTGCTGCCCGATCCCGCCACCCCGCTCAGCCATCAGAGCGCCGGGGAAGCATTCGCCGCGATCCTCGACGGGACGGTATCGGACGACGCGATCGCCGCCTTCCTGATCGCGCTGACCGAGCGCGGTGAAACCAGTATCGAAATCGCGGAGGCGGCGCGGGCGCTTCGGGCACGGATGATTCCGATCGACGCACCAGATGGCGCGATCGACGTGTGCGGCACCGGGGGCGACGGGCATCATACGCTCAACGTGTCGACCGCCGTCAGCCTCGTCGTCGCCGCTACCGGCGTACCGGTCGCCAAGCACGGTAACCGTGCCGCGTCGAGCAAGGCGGGAGCGGCCGATACGCTGGAGGCGCTTGGCCTCGACATGACGCGCGCGGGCGCGCTGGCACAATCGACGCTGGTCGATATCGGGATCGCATTCCTGTTCGCGGGCAACCACCATCCGGCGATGCGCCGCATCACGCCGATCCGTCAGCGGATCGGACGGCGCACGATCTTCAACCTGATGGGGCCGCTCGCCAATCCGGCACGGGTGACGCGCCAGTTGATCGGCATCGCCCGCCCCGATTACGCCCCGGTCTATGCCGAAGCGATGACGCTGCTGGGTGCGGAGACCGCGCTAATCGTGTCGGGCGAAGAGGGGCTGGACGAGATTTCCGGTGCCGGTCCGACGATCGTCGTGCCGGTCGGCCTGTCGCTGCCGGACCGGATCGTGCCGGAAGATGCGGGCTTGTCCCGCCATCCGGTCAGCGCGATCCGGGGCGGCGACGCCGCGCATAACGCCGCCGCGTTACGGGCGCTGCTGCGCGGGGAACATGGCGCGTATCGCGATGCCGTTCTGCTCAACGCTTCCGCTGCCCTGATGATTGCCGGCACCGCCACCGACCTGCGCGACGGCGCGGAGATTGCCGGGGAAGCGCTCGATTCGGGCGCGGCCGACCGCCTGCTCGATCAATGGATCGCCTATTCATGACCATGCTCGACACTATCCTCGCCACCAAGCGCGGCGAAGTCGCCACACGCCGCGCCCATGCGTCGATTGCCGATCTCGACGCGCGCGCGACCGAACGCAGCGCGCCACGCGGGTTCCGCGCCGCGCTCGACGCCGCACCGCGCCATGCGCTGATCGCCGAGATCAAGAAGGCCAGCCCGTCCAAGGGGCTGATCCGCCCCGATTTCGATCCGCCCGCCCATGCGCGCGCCTATGCGGACGGGGGCGCTGCCTGCCTGTCGGTACTGACCGATATCGACTATTTTCAGGGGGCCGACGAGTATCTGATCGCCGCGCGCGCCGCCTGCGACCTGCCGGTGCTGCGCAAGGATTTCAACGTCGATCCGTGGCAGGTGGTCGAGGCCCGCGCGCTGGGTGCAGACGCCATCCTCATCATCGTTGCCGCCCTGTCCGATGCGCAGATGGCGGAGATCGAGGCGGCGGCGATCGAGCGCGGCATGGACGTGCTGGTCGAGGTGCACGACCGTGCCGAACTCGACCGCGCATTGGCGCTGCAATCGCGATTGATCGGCGTGAACAACCGTAATCTCAAGGACTTCTCGGTCAGTTTCGACAGAACCTATGAACTTGTCGAACACGCCCCCGCCGGGTGCACGTTCGTCGCCGAAAGCGGCCTGACCGAACGTGCGGACCTCGACGCGATGGCCGCGCATGGCGTCCGCTGCTTCCTGATCGGCGAAGCGCTGATGCGTCAGGCGGATGTCGAGGCGGCGACGCGGGCGATGATCGGATGAGCCTCACCCATATCGATGCGGACGGCAGCGCGCATATGGTCGATGTCGGGGCGAAGGCGGTGACGCAGCGACTGGCCGTGGCCACCGGGCGCATCCGCATGTCGCCCGATGCGCTGAGCGCGATCCGCGCCGGGCTGGTCAAGAAGGGCGATGTGCTGGCCGTGGCCCGTGTTGCCGGGATCATGGCGGCGAAGCGGACCAGCGACCTGATCCCTCTATGCCACCCATTGCCGCTGACGAAGCTGTCGGTCGATTTCATGTTCGAGGACGACGCGATCCGCGCGACCGTGACGGCGGCCACCGCAGGTCAGACGGGTGTAGAAATGGAAGCGTTGACAGGAACTTCCGTCGCCTTGCTGACAGTGTATGACATGGCGAAAGCGATCGACAAGTCGATGACGATCGAAGGCGTGACCCTGTTGGAGAAACGCGGCGGCAAGTCGGGCGACTGGGTCCGTCCATGAGCCTGTTGCCGGTTCCCGATGCGCAAGCGCGCGTGCTAGCGCTGGGACGCACCGCAATTGCCGAAACGCTGCCGATCGTCGATGCGATCGGACGTTGGGCAATGGAGGACGTCGTCGCACTACGCACCCAGCCCGCCCGGCCGCTATCGGCGATGGACGGCTATGCGATCCGGTTCGACGACATGCCGGGACCGTGGCGGGTGATCGGCGAATCCGCCGCCGGTGCCGCGTTCGGCGGCACGATCGGTCGAGGGGAAGCGGCGCGCATCTTTACCGGCGCGGCAATGCCGACCGGCAGCGACTGCGTGCTGGTACAGGAAGAGGCGACGCGGGACGGCGACCGGCTTTCCCAGTCCGGGGAGGGGCCGGTACGGGGCGGCAATGTCCGTCGCGCCGGGCTGGACTTCCGTACCGGCGACACGCTGATCGCGGCCGGCGAACGGATCACCCCCGCCCGCGCCGCACTGGCCGCGATCGGAGGTCACGGCGTCCTGGCGGTGGGACGGCGCGTGCAGGTCGCGATCGCCGCTACCGGCGATGAACTCGTACCTGCGGGATCGCCGATCGGGGAAGATCGCCTGCCCGAAACCAACAGCCTGATGCTGGCCGGTCTGTTCGACGGGCTGCCGGTGGATCGTATCGATCTGGGTATTCTCCCCGACCGGTTGGACGTGCTGGTCGATACGTTCCGTACGCTCGATTGCGACCTGCTGGTCACGACCGGCGGAGCATCGGTGGGCGATCATGATCTGGTGAAGCCTGCGCTGGCCGCGGCGGGCGGTGCGCTGGATTTCTGGCGGATCGCGCTGCGACCGGGCAAGCCGATGTTGGCAGGGATGTTAGGTAACGCGGCGGTGCTGGGGCTGCCCGGCAATCCGGTTTCGGCTTATATCACCGCGTTGCTGTTCGTCCGCCCGCTGATCGCGCGAATGGCGGGGGCGGCTGACCCATTGCCCCGCACGATCCGCGCGACGCTGGCGCATGATCTGCCCGCCAACGGCCCCCGACAGGATTATCTCCGCGCAACGCAGGTGGATGGCACCGTCTCGACCGCCGCCATTCAGGACAGTTCGATGTTGCGGACATTGGCGCGGTCCGACTGCCTGATCGTACGCGCCCCCCATGCCCCGGCGGCAAACGCAGGCGACTCGGCGGAAATCCTGCAACTCGCTTGACGCCAGTAAAATCGTTTCCTATTAGTTCCACGTCTGTTCCGACGGAGGACGTTATGCTCACGCGCAAGCAGCACGAGCTCATCTGCTTCATCGACGACCGGTTGAAGGCAACCGGCGTATCGCCATCGTTCGAGGAGATGAAGGAGGCACTCGACCTCAAGTCGAAGTCCGGCGTTCATCGACTCATCAGCGCGCTGGAGGAACGTGAGTTCATCCGCCGCCTGCCCAACCGCGCCCGCGCGCTCGAAGTGTTGCGGATGCCTGATCGCCCGGTGGCGGCGAAAAAGGCATCGGCTAAGACGCCGGTCGCCAAGAGTGCGCCGACGCCTGCGAACGACGTGGTCGAACTCCCGCTGCATGGCCGCATCGCCGCCGGCCTGCCGATCGAGGCGATCGAGGGTCAGGCCACGCTGCCGGTTCCCGCCGCGCTGCTGGGTGCGGGCGATCATTACGCGCTGGAGGTATCCGGTGACTCGATGGTCGAGGCAGGGATACTCGACGGCGACTATGCGCTGGTCCGCCGCACCGAAACCGCCCGCGACGGCGAGATCGTGGTGGCGCTGATCGAGGAAAACGAAGCGACGCTGAAGTATTTCCGGCGCGAAGGGGCGATGATCCGCCTCGACCCGGCGAACCGCAGCTACGACCCGCAGCGCTACCGCCCCGATCAGGTGCGGGTGCAGGGCAAGCTGAGCGGGCTGCTCCGCCGCTATTGATCCGGTGGCCCGGCACGATCGCCGTGCCGGGTCGCTTGCAGGTATGCGATCGACATGCGTGACCTTCGTGACAGCGTTGGGACGGGCCGTCACGCTGGTGGCAAAGCGGCGGTCCCTGTCGTACCGATCAATCGATGGGCAGCCGTTGCAGCTTCCCGCTCATCGGCTGCGACCACGTTCCCGGTAAACCGTCTGAGGGTGGTTCCAGATGGACTCGCAGTACCATCATCGCTCTGGTGGCGACCGCTGGCGATCCCCACCAAATTAGTATTTTGTGGGTGCCGTGGCGCGGCGGGGTGACTTCAGTCCGGTGCGGCGTTGCTGATCGGGAGCGATGCCATGAACCGTTCCCTTCTCGTGTCTTGCATCAAACCAGAAATCGCCGCCGTTCCGCGCAACCCGATCGGACACCGCTCCGGTCGTGGCAAGGGCCCGGGCATCTCCACCGCCATGTCCGGGCCGCTGTTCTGCCTATTTCCCGTTCCCCGGTGCGTGCGGCGTCCTGATCGCCTTGTACCATTCCAGCGGATGCGGCGGGACCGTGCTTCCCGGAGGAACAGGCCGTCCCGACACGCGCGCGAAATAGGCGACGCAGGCATCCCGCCACCATTGCGCTTCCTTGCGCTGGATGGTCAGGAACTGCGTTACTTCGGCATGGCGGGCCGGATCGACCTTCCCGTCCAGCGCCGCCCATTGCGTCTGCATCGCCGCAACCTCCGCCACGCCACGGTCATAGCGCGAGACCAGTTCCGCCCAAAGTGTCCGCCCCGATGGCATCGGACGGTCCCACGACACATGATGGAACCACAGCAGCCATTCCTCGGGCGTCGTGGCTGGATCAGCAAGACGCTTGGCCAGTCCCGGCGCATACTGCGCAATGGCGTCGCTGCCGGTGCGGGTCCGGTCGAACCCGATGCCGTTGCGATCGGCCTTGTGGAAATAGACCGGATTCCAGTCCTCTCGCGCCAGATCGTCGACCCACGGTCCCGGACCGTAATGATGGCCGGTGGCGAACAGGTGGTTGAGGCCCAGCGGCATCATGTAATCGACCACGGCAGGCCGCGACCGCATCATCATCGCCACCACCGGATCGACCACGGCCCGATCGGACGACCACGTCATCGCCGCCCAGTCGCGGGCGATGTCCGCCGCCGATGCCTGCGGATTCCATGCCAGCCGTCCAAACGCGTACCAATTGGCCTGATCGAACTGCGATCCCGACCAGTTGCGATCGGTCCCGATATTGGCGACGCCCGCGATTCCGGTCGGCGCACCCGGCCGCACCCGGCGCCCCAGTCCGTCCGCAACGGTCGTTCCGGCACGCGGGCGATAGGTGTCGCTGCGCAACACTTCCTCCCACATCGTGCCGAGATAGCCGAGATGGGTGGCGAAGCCGAGATACTCCTTGGTGATCTGCACTTCCATCATCAGCGGCGTGCGCGGCATCGCTCCGAACAGCGGATGGAATGGTTCGCGCGGCTGGAAATCGATCGGCCCGTTCTTGACCTGCACGATGACATTGTCGGCGAACTTGCCGTCGAGCGGCTGAAACTCGCTATAGGCCTGCTTGGCACGATCTTCCGGCTTCTCGCTGGCATATACGAACGCGCGCCACATCACGACCCCGCCATGTGGCTTGAGCGCGGCGGCCAGCATGTTGGCACCGTCGGCGTGGCTGCGATGATAATCGCCCGGCCCCGGCTGTCCTTCGGAATTTGCCTTCACCAGAAAACCGCCGAAGTCGGGAATGCGGGCGTAAATTTCGTCCGTCTTGGCGCGCCACCATGCGACGACGGCCGGATCGAGCGGATCGGCGGTCTTCAGGCCACCGATTTCTATCGGTGCGGAAAACCGTGCCGACAGATAGACCCGGATACCCCAAGGCCGGAAGACGGCGGCCAGCCGCTCGACCTTGGCGAGAAATTCGGGGGTCAGAATATCGGCATTGGAATTGACGTTGTTCAGGACCGTGCCGTTGATCCCGATCGATGCGTTGGCGCGGGCATACTCGGCATAGCGCGGGTCGGTATAGTCCGGCAGCTTCTGCCAGTCCCACAACGACTGGCCGGAATAGCCGCGCTCGACATAGCGGTCGAGATTGTCCCAATGGTTCAGAAGGCGCAGGTCCAGCCGGGGCTGGTCGCGAACGGCGAGCGCGTCGATCGATCCGCCGGTCTGGGCCGTGCGAAGCAACCGGAACGCCCCGTACAACACGCCGATCGGCGTGTTGGCGGCGATCACCGTCACCCGGCGCCCGTCGATCACGGTCGAACGCAACAGGAAGCCCTCCCGCCCCAGCCCGTCCAGCGGCAGTCGCAACGCCGCGATGCGCGGCGATGCGGGCGTACCGATCACGACCGCACCGTCGCGCATCGCGCCTTCGCCGACCGCGGTGCCGGACAGACCCGACAGACCACGGACCAGTTCGTTCGCGGCCAGGTCAATCGTCGCATTGCGTTCGTCACGCACCACACCGGACGCCTTGGTCGCAAGGGCGGTCGCCTGATTCGCGGGCAGCGCGGAATAGCGCAGCCACAGATCATGTCCGTCCTCCGCATGGGCGGGCACGCTCCATCCCACCGTGAACAGCGCAAATATCGCCAGCCATTTCAGCATGCTGCATCCTCTTCCTTCCCGTCTGACCGACGGCGTTGACACGGGCATAGCATGGCGAGCATGGTAGCGCTATCACGTCGGAAAACGGGGATGGAGAGCGAATGACCCTGACAACCGACACCCGTGCCCCGTCCGCCGCCGCTGTCGGCACGCTGCCGCCGATGGGCAAACCGGCCGGGCGCGTACGGTGGATCGTCTGCGCGTTGCTGTTCTTTGCGGTCGTGCTTTCCTATGTCGACCGGCTGGTGCTGGCGGTCCTCAAGCCCGATCTGGCGCAACAATATAGCTGGTCCGAAACCGGCTATGCCGACCTCGCCTTCTATTTTCAGCTCGCCTACGGCACCGCCTATGTCATCGCCGGGCGCGTCGTCGACCGTGTAGGCGCGAAAGCGGGCTATGCGCTGGCGATGATGATCTGGACGTGCGGGCATGTGGCGCACATCGCGTTCACCAGCACGACCGGCATGATCTTCGCACGGATGCCGCTGGCCGCCGGTGAAGCGGGCACGTTTCCGGCCGCGATCGCCGCGACGAACGAGTGGTTTCCCAAACGGGAACGCGCGCTGGCGATCGGCATCTTCAACGCCGGATCGAATGTCGGTGCGATCCTGACCCCGTTGCTGGTGCCGTTCATTGTCGTCACGCTCGACATGGGCTGGCGTGCGGCGTTCGTCATCACCGGTGCGCTTTCACTGATCTGGCTGGCGGCATGGCTGACCTTCTATCGCCGCCCGCGCGAGAAGGCGTCGCTGACGCCCGAGGAACTGGCGTGGATCGAGGCCGATCCGGTCGAGCCGCAGCGGACGGTGCCGTGGAGCCGGATGTTCCGCATCCGACAGACATGGGCCTATATCGCCGGGCGGTTCCTGATCGACCCGATATGGTGGACGTTCCTGTTCTGGCTTCCCGACTATTTCTCGAAGTCGTTCAACCTGTCCATGCGCGAGTTCGGGCCGCCGCTGATCGCGGTGTATCTGTTGGCCGATATCGGATCGGTGGCGGGCGGATGGCTCAGCACGCGGTTGATCGGGCGCGGTTTTTCGATCGGACGCGGGCGCAAGACGGCGATGTTCTGCGCGGCGTTGTGCGCGGTGCCGATCGCGGGCGCGGTCTATGCACCGCATATGTGGATTGCGGTCGGGCTCATCGGCCTTGCGTGTGCCGGACATCAGGGGTTTTCCGCCAATCTCTATGCGTTGCCGGGCGACCTTTTTCCGCGCTGGATGGCCGGATCGGTGGTCGGCATCGGCGGGCTGGCGGGTGCGATCGGCGGCATGTTGATGGCGAAATATGCCGGGCTGATCCTTGAAACGGTCGGCAGCTATCAGCCGATCTTCCTCGTCGCGGCCAGCGCCTATCTGGTGGCGGTCGCCGTAATTCACCTGATCGTGCCGAGCTACAAGCCGGTGGAGGCATCTCAGGTCGTCTGACCGACGAACTCCATTGCGTCGTCGATCGATCCGAAGCGCAATGCCATCATGTCGCGCGCATAATTCTGATGCGCGCGCCACGGTGTCCTGCTCCCCTGTTTGGGGAAACGGCGGATGCCCCGGCGGATATAGCCGGCGGTGAAGTCGAGCAACGGCGCATCGCCCGTACCGTCCTTGCCGATCCGGGGCATCACCTGCACCGCGCCCCGGTCGCGCATCGCGTTCAGCAACCGACAGACATAGCGTGCGGTCAGGTCCGACTTCAGGGTCCATGACGCATTGGTATAGCCGAAGGTGAAGGCGAGGTTCGGGATGCCGCTGAGCATCAATCCCTTGTAATTCGTCGCCTCCGCCGGGTTCGTCGCCACGCCGTCGATCGTGAGCGGCACATCGCCGAACAACTTCAGTTCGAGGCCGGTGGCGGTGACGACGATATCGGCGGGAATTTCCCGGCCATCCTCCATGCGGATGCCGGTCGCGGTGAAGCGATCGATCCGCCCGGTCGCCACCGCCGCGCGCCCGGCGCGGATCGCAGCGAACAGGTCGCCGTCGGGCACTACGCATACCCGCTGGTCCCACGGATCGTAGCGCGGGGTGAAGTCGCGATTAACGTCATAGCCCGGCGGCAACGCCCGCCGCACCCGCCGTAGCAGCGCCGCGCGTACCGGCCCCGGCCAGCGCCGCGACGCCGCGTAAAAGGCCTGCCCGATCACAATGCGCGACACACGGGCGATGGCATGGGCGATCCGTGCGGGCAGTATCCGTCGCATCGCGGTAACCGTGCGGTCGCGTTCGGGAACCGCCACGACATAGGTGGGCGATCGTTGCACCATCGTCACCCGCGCCGCCGTTCCGGCCATCGCGGGCACCAGCGTCATTGCCGTCGCGCCGCTGCCGATCACCACCACACGCTTGCCCGCATAATCGAGATCGGCGGGCCAGAATTGCGGATGGACGATCCTGCCGGCGAACGCCGCCTCGCCCGCGAACTCGGGACGATAGCCTTTGGCATAGTCGTAATAGCCGGTGCACAGGAACAGGAACGAGCAGGTCATCGTCACCTGCCCATCGTCGCGGTCGATCGTCACCGTCCACCGCGCGTCCGCGCTCGACCAGTCGGCGGCAATCATGCGGTGGCGATATCGAATATGCCGGTCGATCCCTGCTTCGCGTGCCGTGTCGCGTAGATATCGAAGGATCGACGCACCGTCGGCGATCGTCCGGTCGCCGGTCCACGGGCGAAACCCATAGCCCAGCGTGAACATGTCCGAATCCGACCGCACACCGGGATAGCGAAACAAATCCCATGTTCCGCCCGACGCCGCACGCCCCTCCAGCACGACATAGCTGCGATCGGGACACTCGGTCTGTAGCCGGTGGGCGGCACCGATCCCCGAAAGACCGGCGCCGACCACGATAACGTCGAAATGTTCGGCCATCTGCGGCACGTCTCCTTTGCCGCGATATGTGACCGGGGGCTTATCTACACAAGTGTCAGTAGTCCCGGCTGTACCGGACCGACCCGTTCGATCCACCGAACGATCCGGTCTGCGACAGCACGCTGAGGGTACGGGTCAGGGCAATCTGGATCTGCGTAGCGGTGAAGCCGCGCGCGTCGGTGATGATCTCGATATAGATATCATCGGTCAGATACTTGCCCGCCGCCAACGAGGTGCCGCGCCCGGTCGCCTCGTCACCGCCCAGCACGCGCAGCCGGTCGAACCCGGTCGCCGACCGCAGCTTCCCCAGCGGGTTCAGCCCGCCCCCGCCCGATCCGCGCAGCGAATTGAGCGCGGCGGCAAGCTGGATCGCCTCCGTCGCCGACAGGTTCGTGACCGAACTGCCGAACAACAACCGCGACAACACTTCGTCCTGCGCGAGCGCCGGAGTGGAGTTGAACGCGATCTGCGGCGCCTGTGCCGTGCCGGTGACGTTGATCGTGGCGGTCACGCCCTCGGCCGTGGTCGTCGCGGCGATGTCGATCACCGGGTTGGTGAAGTTCTCGCCCTCGAACCCGATCACGCCGCGTTCGACCTCGAACCGCTTGCCCGCGAACGAATAGGTGCCGCGGACCAGACGAAGCTGGCCGTTGATCGTCGGCGCGGCGGACGTGCCCGCGATGCGCAGATCGGCTTCCCATTCGGACTCCAGCCCCATGCCCGACACGAACAGCCGGTTGTCGGCCCGCACCCGCAGCGCAAGGCGGAACAGTCCGGCCGATGCCGCCGCCTGTTGCTGCGGCTGGGCCGTGCGGTTCGCATCGCTTCGACGACGCACGCCGGTCAGTTCCGGAACGTCGGCCGCCCCCTGCCGGATGATCGCGTAGCGTGCCTCCGGGATGGTCAGGTCGCCGGAGATCAGGCCGCCATCGCGTCCGTTCTGGATACGGATATCGCCCGTTGCCGACGCCCCCAGCGCGTCGCTGCGCGCCAGTTGCGCGTTGCGAAGCTGCGCACGGATATCGATCGGGAAACCGCTGTCCGCCGCCAGCCCGACGCTGCCCTGTGCCGCGATCGTGCCTTCCCCGGCACGGGCGCGAAGCTGCGTCAGTTCGAACCGGTCGTTGGTGAAGCGTCCGTTGATCGCCAGGTTCGTCAATCGCGTTCCGAGCGCCTCGTTCTCGTATGTCAGGTTGTTTGCGCGGACCACGCCGTTCAACTGCGGCGATTGCACCCGCCCGCCGAAATCGGCGGCTAGGCCGATCGGACCCGACAATTGCTGGTCCGCCAACCCGGCGAACGAGAACAGCACGCCCGCCGGACCGTTATAACGGATGCCGCCGGACAAGGGGGCCGCCAGCAGGCGCGTGGTCCACGACCCGCTGCCCGGTGGCAACGGATTGAGGTTCGCCACCATTCGTCCGACGGTGGTCGTACCACGGCGGATCAGTGCACGACCGCTGCCTCCTTCGGGGCGCAGGTCGCCCGCGAAGACGATATCGACCGCTTCGGACACCGACGCGAGGCTGGTCCGCTGGAAATTGCGGATGGTCAGCCGGGCATCGGCGCGGGGGAAGCTTTGTCCTGCCGCCTGTGCGAAATCGAGGCTGCCGGTGGCGGTGCCGCCCACCCCCGTGCCGGGCACGAACGCATTGATGATCGACAGGTCCAGCCGGTCGAGCCGCGTCTGGATCGACATGCCGTTGCCATAGACGCCCGCCGCGCGGATCGACCCTTGCGCGAAATCGATCCGCGTCGGGTACAGGCGATATCCGCCAGACGCCGGAGTGATCCGCGCCGGATTGACCGTGCGGAACGGGATGGCGTTCGCCACCCCCTGCAACGCGACGAGATATTCGTCGGGACGCAGGCGTGCGTTCGCGGCGACCCGGAACGGAACGCCCGACGATCCTTCGGCAAACAACTGCGCCGTGCCGTTGCCGCCACGATAGTCGATCTTGGCGCGACTGCGCTGCAACACGAAATCGCCCATCGACAGGTTGGCGATCTGGGCATCGGCGACGATCGCGGGCTGATCGTACAGCACCGCGCTGGCCGTGATGATCGCGCGTCCGATGCGCAGGCCCATGTCGCCGGGAATGACCGCGTTATAGGCACGGGCATTGACGTCGGCGCGCTGATACCGCCCCGTCGCCGACAGCCGCGCGACACCCGCCACGCCCGATCCGGCGAAATTTATGCGGCCCGCGAACGGACCGGCGTCGGTCGCCTGCACCCGCCCGTCGAAATTGATACCCGCAAAGGTCGCGGAGCGGATGTCAGCGGTCAGGCTCGGGCCGGTCGCGACCAGCACGTCGGCACGGAACGGTCCATAGCTGGTGCCGCCGGTCGCCTGTATCGCATAGCGATCCCCCTGCCCCCGCACCCGCGCTTCGAGGTTGACGAGGCCGATGCCCACACCCGGCCGGGCGGCACGCAACAGCACCTGTGGTGCCGCGACCGAACCGGTCACACGCGCGCTGAGCGGGCCATATTGCGTCGAGAACGCATCGGCGTTGACCAGCAATGGCCCGGCCGGATCATAGCGGCCCGACCCGTTGGTGATGCGGAACTGCGGCGCGTTCATCCGCAAATTGGCGAAGGTGATGATCCCATCGGGGTCCATGCCGACATCGACCCGCGTGGTCGATACGTCCCCGCCGAGGAAGTTGCGCACGCCGTCGTTGAACAGCCGCTTGGTCTGCGCGACGACCCGGCCCTTGATTCCGAACCCGCCCTGCGGCGCGGCATACAGGCTGGCATCGGTCGACAGGTTCAGGATGCCGATGCTGGCGACTTCGTAATCGTTGATCCGGCCCTTCAGCGCGCCGGTATAGCGGCCGGTGGTCAGGTTGGCGGCGACGATCGCAGTGGCGTCGATCCGGTCGGACCGGATGCGAAGATTGTCCGACAGCACCTGATCGCCGGAAATCGCCAGATCGCCGTTGATCGAGACGTTCGTGACCAGACCGCCGACCGCCGCGTTCAGGCCGGTGATGCGCCGCGCCTTCGCCGCGATCGGGATCAGGATGCGGTCGGCATCGACGGTCGCACGACCCTCTGCGTACAGTTGCTCGACGACGGTTTCGCCGAACCCGATCGCCGCCGCCTGTACCTTGTAATCGACGGTCGGCGTACCGAACCCGCCGTCGAGCACGACGGCGGCGCGTACCGAACGCCCGTTCAGATTGGGGGCGATCGCGCCCGGCGTCAGCAGCATCGCCTCGGTCCGGAAATTGCCGAAGCGGCTGTTGCCCAGATCGAGCAGACCGGCGGCGTTGACCGACAACGCACTCGACCGAAGCTGAATCCGGGTATCCGCCTTGCGATCCGCCAGCGTCGCGTCGATCGCGACGTCGAGACGCGGCGCGGTCAGCCGCTCGACCGGGCCGGTCAGGATCAGTCCGGGCTGGGTCGATCCCCGCACCGTGAAACGCCCGTCGCGTCCGGTCAGCGCGAGGTCGGCGAGCGGTCGTCCCCCCAGCGTTCCGGCCAACCGCCCGCGCCAGTTCGCCCAGTCGCCACGTCCATCGATCGTCGCGGCGATCGGCGCCGACAGGCCCGCCAGACCGGCGATCATGCCGTTCGCGGGGCCGGTGACGCGCGCATCGACGTCGAACCGGTTCTCGTCCGGTACCGCGTCCAGCCGGAGCACCACACGATCTCCGCCCGCGACGCCGGGCGCTGCGATCGTTGCCGCGTTCGCCGCGACCTGTGCGCGGCGATCCGCGATATGCACCTGTCCGTCGATCGCCGCGATGTGACGCTGGCCGGTGACGGCGGCACCGACTTCGATCCGATCGACGCGCAACCGGTTCACGTCGATATCGTAATCGGGCAGCAGCGGCGCGTTGGGATCGCCCGGCGGCGTGTCCTTCAGCACCGGGTTACGCGCATAGCGCACCAGCGGACTGGTCAGGCTGCGCACGTCGACATGCCCGCCGGTGAACGCGAACGGTCGCCAGTCGACCGCGATGCGCGGCGAATAGGCAAAGACGCCGCGCGTATCGCTCAACCGCAGATCGTGGATCGTCATCGCGCCGTACAACGACCCGTCGATCCGTCCGATATTGACCTTCAGCCCCGACGCGGTGGTGTATCCGTCCAGCTTGCCGACGACGAAGCGCCGCCCCGGCCCGGTATTGATCGCGAAGATCAGCACCCCGATCAGCAGAATCAGCCCGAGCAGGACGATGCCGATCCATTTCAGGATGCGCAGCGCGACCGGGCGGCGGCGGACGACGACGGTGTCGGTCGTGTCGATCGGATCACCCTTGGCAAGGGTAACGGGCGTGCGGTCGTCAGTCATCAGAATGCCTGCCCGATCGAGATATAGAGCGCGATCTTGGATTCTCCCGGCCGCCGCTTGAGCGGCGTGGCGACATCGACCCGCAACGGTCCGAAATTGGTATAGAAACGTCCGCCGATGCCCGCACCGAACCGGAGGTCGGATGCGGTCGGCAGGCTGGCTTCATACACCTGCCCGGCATCGATGAACGGCACGATCCCGAAATTGCCGAAGCGATAGCGCGCCTCGATCGCAAATTCGTTCAGGCTGCGACCACCGATCGGACGGTTCAGGTTGTTGCCATCCTCGTCGACTTCGGGCGTGCGCGGTCCCAGTTCCTGAAAGCCGAACCCACGAACCGATCCGCCGCCGCCCGCATAATAGCGCCGCGACGGGGCAAGGTCGTCGCGATCGACGCCTTGGATCGATCCGGCCCGCGCGCGTCCGGCGATCACGATGCTCTCCCCGATCGGGTAATAGGCGGTTCCTTCGACCATGAACCGGCCATAGGGGCGCACCGACCCCTGTACCGAGGTCTCGGGACTGACGTTCAGCTTCACCCGGAATCCCTTGGTCGGGTTCAGCAGGCTATCGGACGTGTCGAACCCGGCGAACAGCGGGATCGCGGCGATGCCATAGGTCTTGCGACGACGCTCGCCCGCTTCGAAGTCATAGGTGTCTTCGTTGGTGCCGATCAGCTCGCCGCCATAGGCGTAGGTAAACCGCTTTTGCCAGATCGGCGTGGAATCGAACGACCAGCGCGCAGCCAGTGTGCCGGTAAATGCCTCGAACGCGTCGTAATTCGACCGGTTGGCCGATGCGATGACCTGAAAGGTGCGATCGCGGCGCCCGGCGTTGGACCGGCGGAACGTCACGCCTGCGCCCTGTTCCTGCGTACCCGCGACGCCGCGTACGATGAGCGCGCCTTCGGCCGGGAACAGGTTGCGATGCGTCCACGACCCTTCGACCCGCAGCCCCTGTCCGGTGCCGTATCCGGCCTCCCCGGCGAGCGTGCGGGCCGGTCCGGCATCCTGCCGCACCAGCAGGTTGACCGCCTCCGTCCCGTCGGGCTGGATTTGCCCGGTCCGCTGCGGCTCGACCGACACGCTGGAGAACAGGCCGGTCGCGACCAGCGCCGCGCGCAGATCGTCCACCTTGCGGTTGTCGTACAACTGCCCCTGCCGGAAGCGGGCAAGCACGCCGACATGCTCGGCATCGAACGCCAGCTTGCCGGTGGTGGAATAGGTGCCGAACGACGACCGCGGCCCGGTATCGACCGGCAGCGTATACGCGCCCGTCACCAATGTTTCGTCGAGCAGGATGTCGCGCTGACCCACCGCGACGAACGGATATCCCTGTTGCGGCAGCTTCAGACTGACATTCGCCTCTGCCGCCTGAATCCGTTCGGCGTCGATCGGGTCGCCGACCTTCAACGGCAATTCCCGATCGACCAGCCCCACCGGCACCGTCGGCTGCGTATCGATGCGGATCGATCCCAGCGTGTATTGCCGACCCGGCGTCGCCGTGATGACCGCGCGGAGCCGTTCGCCCGGCCGCTGTTCGATCGCCGATATGGCGGTGCCGTCGTAATAGCCCTTGGCATGGAGAATCCGAACCGCGAGTTGCTCGTCCTCCTTCGCCCGCGCCTGCACCATCGCCGCGTTGGCGGCCTTGCCGTCGCCCTCCTCTAGCGCCGACAGCGACCGGAACTGCGCCGTGCCCTCGACCGGGTCGAGACCGTTGACGACGGTTTCGTACCGGATTTCCACGGCACGTTCATCGGTCGTTCCGGCGACCTCGACCGGGGTTACATCGAAGCTGTTGATCGGCGGCAGCGGCTGCGCCAGCTCGGGCGCTTCGGGCAGCACCGCGTCGGGAAGCGTCTCCGCCGGGGTGGAGGTTTCGGTCGTCGGCACCGTCGGGGTCGGCGTCACCGGCGTCGGAGCACCGGCCTGCGGCGTCGGTGCGGCGGGCGCGTCGAACCCGGCCATCGGCTCCAGCGGTGCGTTGATATCGCCAGACAAGGTCGGCAAGGCCGCGTCGAATTCAGGATCGGGAACGATCGGCCCTTCCGGATCGACCGGCACAGGCGCGGCGGGCGCGGACTGTTGCGTCGGCGCAGGCTGTTGCGCAGCACTACGCGCAACCGGCGGCGTGGCCGTTTGCGTCATGACAGCAGCATTTGCCGTAACGGGTGCCAGCATCGTCCCTGCCAACAGCACCCAAGCCCCGCGATCCCGAAGATCCCCCAACAATCATCCCCGTACGCTGTATTCGGGTTGCGGCGCACAACCCCCCGTGGCGATCCTAACGCCCGATGATGGATTTGGTTCAAAAAGAACGTGATGCATCCGATCTGACGGAGAGGCGTTCCGTTCCTGCCTGAAGGGGAAGACCGTGACCGATACCGCAACGCAACCAGATCCGAACACCATTCCGGGCAGCGGATCCGAACATCCGTGGCAGCATCCCTATCCGGCGTGGAAGGCGATCCTCGTCCGGGTCTACACGATGGTCGGCTATCACAACCTTACGCTGATGGCGGCGGGGGTCGCCTTCTATGCGTTCCTGTCGATCGTCCCGCTGCTCGGCGCGATCGTCATGACCTATGGACTGATCGCCGATCCGGCGACGGTGTCGCGCCATATGCAGACGATCTTCGAACTGGTCCCCGCCGATGCCGCGCGGCTGATCTCCGATCAGTTGATTGCGGTGGTCACGACCGCCTCGACCCAGGCCGGTCTCGGCCTCGCCATCGCGTTGCTGCTGGCGATCTATGGCGCGATGCGGGCGTCGAGCGCGATCATTCAGGCGCTGAACGTAATTTACGAGGAGGAGGACGAGCGCAGCATCATCACCACGACCCTGTTGTCGGCGATGATTACCGTGGCGGCGGTGTTTGCGGCGATCGTCGGTATCCTGTCGGCGGGCGTGTTGACCTGGCTTCAGGGGGCGACCGCGTTTCTCGGCACGGCGGGTGCGATCCTGATTCAGGCGGTGACGTGGATCGTGGCGGGCGGCATCGCCAGTGCGGCGATCGCGTTCGCCTATCGCTACGGCCCCGATCGTGCGCGCGCGCAATGGCGGTGGCTGTCGGTCGGGTCGGTCGCGGCAACGGTGTTGTGGTTGCTCGCGACGGTGTTGTTCGGGGTCTATGCCGCCAACTTCGCCAATTACAACGCGACCTATGGTGCGCTTGGCGCGGTCGTGGTGCTGCTGATGTGGCTGTTCGTATCCAGCCTCGCCATCCTGATCGGCGCGGAAATCAATGCGGAGGCCGAGCGCCAGACCGCCGTGGATTCCACCACCGGCCGCCCCCGGCCGATGGGCCATCGCGGCGCGCGGATCGCCGACACCCTGCCAAGCAAGCGCCAGCACAAGCCGCGCCGCGACAAATACTGAGCGCTCGAACTATCGCCGGGCGTCACGCGCCGCGCCCGGCACACGGATGCACAGCCCGTCCAGTGTCTCGTCCAGCACGATCTGACACGCCAGACGACTGGTCGCCACCGCCCCGGCGGCGAAGTCGAGCATGTCCTCTTCCTCTTCGCTCGCCGGGGGCAGGCGCGGGAAGTCGTCCGCCGCGACGATGACGTGACAGGTGGAACACGCCATCTGGCCACCGCATGTTCCCTCCAGCGGCAAACCATATGCCTGCGCCAGATCGAGCAGCCGATCGCCCGGTGCGGCACGCGCCTCCTCGACCCGGCCGTCCGCGTGAATCATACGCACGATCATAGCCGTTGCGCCCGTGCCGCCCGATCGATCACCGTCAACGCCTCCACCAGCTCCGCCTCGGTCGTGTAGCGGCCGAAGCCGATGCGGATCGACGACTTCGCCTCCGCATCGGTACACCCGATCGCGCGCAACACATGGCTGGTCCGCCCCGATCCGCTGGCGCAGGCCGAACCGGCGGAAAAGGCGATGTCGCGGCACTCGCTCATCAGCCGCGCCACGTCGAGCCGCTCCATCCGCACGTTGAGGTTGCCATGATATCGCGCGTCGGCGTCGCCATTCATCATCCAATCGGGATCGCGCATGATCGTGCGGGCGACACGCCACAATCGTTCGGCATGATGCACGTCCTCCGGCCTCAGCAACCGCGCCGCAGCGCCGAACCCGACACATAGCGCCGGGCTGAGCGTACCCGATCGCAGCCCACCCTCCTGCCCACCGCCGTGCAGGATCGCGGCGGGTTCGGCACCGGGACGGACCCACAGCGCGCCGATCCCCTTGGGGCCGTGGACCTTGTGTGCGGACACCGCGATCAGGTCGCATGCCATGATCGGCACCTCGACCCGCCCGAACCCCTGTACCGCATCACAGAACATCAGCGCCCCCGAGCGGCGTGCCAGTTCGCCCAGCCACTCGATCGGCTGCACCACGCCGATTTCGTTATTGACCAGCATCGCCGCGACGATGGCGGTCCGATCGTCGATCGCCGCTTCGGCGGCGGTACGATCGACGATACCGTCCGCCCCGACCGGCAGCACCATCACCTCCGCCCCCGATGCGCGACAGGTATCGAGAACGCAGGCATGTTCGGTCGCGATCGTCACCACTTTGGGCCGGGTTGCGTTCAGGCGGGATAAACTGCCGCCGATTGCCCAGTTCGCCGCCTCGGTCGCGCCGCTGGTGAAGAACAGGCGACCGGCATCGGCACCGGCGCCCAGCGCGCCCAGCACCTGCGCCCGCGCCACCTCGACCGCCGCCTTCGCCCGTCGCCCTTCACGGTGCGGCGAATGGGGATTGGCGTGCTGATCGCGCAACCACGGCACCATCGCGTCGAACGCTTCGGGGGCCAGCGGCGTCGTCGCCTGATAATCGAGATAGGTCATGCCATCGCCGTCCACGCCCCGGCAAAACGCTCGACGTCGGCAGCGGTCGTCGTCCAGCCGAAACTGACGCGGATAACCTCGCTCACCGCCTTCGCATCCATGCCCATCGCCGCCAGCACATGACTGGTCCGCAGCGTGCCCGACGAACAGGCGCTGCCCGCCGATACCGCAAAGCCCATGGAATCGAACCGCATCAACTGCGCCGCCGCCGATCGTCCCGGCATCCGATAGGCGGCGATGGTCGGGATGCGCGGCGACGCATCGGCGATCACCTCCCCGCCACCGGCACGGATCGCGGCGTCGAGTTCGGTCCGCAGCGTGACCGCCCCGTCGAGCCAGTCGCGCGGCGCTTCGAGGGCCGCAGCGAAGCCCAGCGCGCCGGGTAAATTCTCGGTCCCGCCGCGATAGCCCTGTTCCTGCCCCCCGGTCGCGGTCAGCAAGCCGAAATCGCGCACCAGCAACGCCCCGATTCCCGGCGGCCCGCCCAGCTTGTGCGCCGACACCACGATCAGATCGGCGGACGGCAAAGGCAGCTTGCCCGCGCTCTGCGAGCAATCGGCGACGAGCGCGATCGGACGTCCGACCCGCGCTTCGGGACGCTGTAAGGCTATCCGGTTGATCGGCTGCACCACGCCGGTTTCGCTGTTCGCCGACTGGATCGCCAACCGTGAGACAGGCCCGTTCGGATCGAGTGCAGCCCGCAACGGCGAACCGTCACCGGTATCGACCAGCCCGTCCGCGCCGACCGGCAACCGCCGGTCGCCCGCCACCGCGCGGAACACCGCGTCATGTTCGACCGTCGTCGCGAGGACCGCATCAGGTTCGACCCCGCGCAGCGCGATGGCCAGCGCCTCGCTGGCACCGCTGGTCAGGATGACCTCACCGTCCCAGTCGAGTGCGCGGGCGATGCGGGCGCGCGCATCCTCCAGCGCACGGCGTGCGGCCCGGCCTTCGGCATGGGGACTGGACGGGTTGGCCCATCGCGCCATCCCTTCCGCCACCGCCGCCATCGCTTCCGGACGCATCGGCGTGGCCGCGGCATGGTCGAGATAGAGGCGGTCGGGCAAAAGGATTCCGTTTCGATTGCGTGGCGGGGCGACGACCCTATATAGCCGCGATCCTATTCCGCGCCATCGCCGCGCCCGTTCCAAGCAGGTTGCCCATGCCAGAAGTCATCTTCCCCGGTCCCGAAGGCCGTCTGGAGGGCCGGTTCGCCCCCGCCCCGCGTCCGCGCGCACCCGTGGCGATGATCCTGCACCCGCACCCGTCGTCGGGCGGCACGATGAACAACCGCATCGTGCAGGAACTGTACAAGACGTTCCAGCGGCGCGGTTTCGCCACGCTGCGCTTCAATTTTCGCGGCGTGGGCAAGAGCCAGGGCACGTTCGACAACGGCGTCGGCGAACTGTCGGACGCCGCCTCGGCGCTCGACTGGGTCCAGAGCTTCCACCCCGAAGCACAGACGACATGGATCGCGGGCGTCAGCTTCGGCGCGTGGATCGGCATGCAGTTGCTTATGCGCCGCCCCGAAATTCGCGGCTTCATCTCGATCGCGCCGCCCGCCAACATGTACGACTTCACCTTCCTCGCGCCCTGCCCCTCGTCGGGCATCATCATTCAGGGCGAGGCGGACGAGGTTGTGACCCCGGCGGCGACGCAGAAGCTGGTCGACAAGCTGCGGACGCAGCGGCACATCACGATCCATCACGACACGATCCCCGGCGCGAACCATTTCTTCCAGCACGAGATGCCGGAGCTGATGGGCAGCGTGGATCGCTATCTCGACATGCGGCTCGATCCCAACTCGCCGATCCGCTGATCCACGGCGCGGCGGCGCATCCTATCGCGCCGCCGTCACCAGCCACGCATCGAACGCCGCCGGATCGAGCGGCTTGGCCAGCAACGGCACCCCGGCGGCAGCGGCTCGCCGCGCCAGCAGCGGCCCCGGCTCTGCCGTCACCAAGGCGGCAGGCCCCGGCTCCATCGCGGCGATCAGCGCCAGCCCGTCCATCCCCGACCCCAGATGATAATCGACCAGCGCGGCATCGTACCCCGTTACCGCCAGCGCTTCTTCGGCGGACCGGGCGACGACCGGACAATGCCCCCGTGCACGTAACATCGCCGCCATCGCATCGCATACCCGCGCATCGTCCTCGACAATCAGGATGATGCGACCGGTCGGAACCGGCGTGACCCGCGATAGACGCGGCGGCGAAGGCGCGGGCGCATCGGCGATCGGCAGCGTCAGGCTGAAACGGCTTCCCCGACCCACCTCGCTCGACAAGGCCAGCGGTGCCCCCAGCAAGCGCGCGGTACGATCGACGATCGCCAGCCCCAGCCCGACGCCGACATCGTCGCCCTGTGCCAGCCGCTCGAACTCGCGAAAGATACGGCTGCGGTCTTCGGGCGGGATGCCGGGGCCGCTGTCCCATATCTCGACCACCGCCATGCCGCCGCGCCGCCGGATGCCAACGACCACGCCGCCGCGCTCGGTATAGCGTACCGCGTTCGATACCAGATTCTGGACGATCGACCGCACCATCGTCGCATCGCTCGCCACCACCGCATCGCCCGGGGCAAGGCGAAGCGTCAGCCCCTTCGCCGCCGCCTGTGGCGCGAACCCGTCGAGCAGGTCGCCGACCATCGCCCGCAACGCGAACGGCCGGACCACCGGCGCGATGCCCCCCGCATCCAGCCGCGATATATCCAGCAGCGCACGCAACAATTGCTCCGCTGCAACGATCGACTGATCTACCTTCGCCGCCAGCGGGTGGCCGCCAAGTTCGCGGTCGAGCGCGGCGGTGAACAGGCGGGCGGCATGCAAGGGCTGGATCAGGTCGTGGCTGGCGGCGGCGAGAAAGCGGGTCTTGTCGGCGGTCGCCCGCGCCAGATCGGCGTTCACCGCCGACAGTTCGGCGGTGCGCTGCGCCACCCGCGCCTCCAGTTCGGATCGCGCGGTCTCCAGCATCGCCCGCGCTTCCGCCTCCGCCGTCACGTCGGAAAAGCACATGACATAGCCGCCGCCGGGCATCGGGCCGCCGACGGTCTTGAGCACCCGTCCGTCGCTGCGCGTCCGCTCGAAGCTGTGGCGTTGCCCGCGCCGGATATTGGCGAGGCGACGGGCGACATGGCGGTCTACCTCCCCCGGCCCGCATTCGCCGCGTAGCGCGTTGAACGCGATGGCATCCGCGACCGGCGCACCGACCCGGATCATGCCGGGGGGAAAGCCGAACATCTCCAGATAGCGGCTGTTCCATGCCACGAGCGAGAGGTCACGATCGACCACGCTGACCGCCGGATCGATATTCTCCAGCGTCGCCGCCAACAGCCCTTGCGAGAATTGCAGGCTCTGTCCGCTTTCGTCGAGCATCCGCGCGACGTCGCTGGCGCTCAGCGACGCACCCGACAGGGCCGACGCCATCAACGCGCGGGCGGATGGCGCACCGACCACCCCGGCGACCAGCCGTTCGGCGGCGCGCGCATCGCCGGGACCGACCGGCGCGATATCCGCCCCGGCGATTGCCGCCATCGCCCGCTCGCGTCCTACGAAGCGCGCGACGAACTCGACCAGCTCGGCGCGCGTCGCCAGCAACTCGTGCCCGGTGCGATGGCGCGGCGCCACGGCGCGCACCCGCCGCCCGGCGACCAAAGCGTGGACCAGAAGATTGAGAGCGAGGCTCGCCACCGCCCCGCCGCTGGCCGCAGTCAGGCCCAGCGCGGCGGCGGCATCGTCCAACGGCGTCGGTCCTCCCAGTGCGGGGACGAGGACGAACCCCGCCCACGTCACCAGCCCGGTCGCCAATCCCGCCTTGGCCGCCGCCGCATCGCGCCGATCGCCCGCGACCGCCAGCATCAGCGCCGGGGCGAACTGCGCCATCGCCGCGAACGCGACCAGCCCCGTACCCGCCAGGGTCACCCCGACCGGCATCGCCACCGCATAGACCAACGCCACCGCCATCAGCGCGACGATCACGCTACGTCGGATACGCAGCACCAACGTGGCGATATCGCGTTCGCTTGCGATCTCCAGCCGCCGGATCAGCAACGGCGCGACCAGATCGTTGGACATCATCGTCGACAGTGCGATCATCTCGACCACCACCATCCCGGTCGCCGCCGAAAATCCGCCGACGAATACCAGCAGCGCCAGCGCACGGTTGCCCGCGTCCAGCGGCATGGTCAGCACGGTCATGTCGGCGACCCCGCCCGCACCCGATGCCAGCCCGGCCAGCGTCACCAGCGGGATCACCGCGCTGAAAATCGCCAGATAGGCGACGAACCGCCACCGGGCGTAGCGTATGTCCCCCGGCCCTCGCGCTTCGATCACCGAAATCTGGAACTGACGCGGCAGGCACATCGCGGCGGCGACCGCCAGCAGCGTGACGATGACGAAATCCGGCCCGATCCGTCCGGGCGCGAACAACTCGCCAAGCCGCGCGACGGCCTCCGTGCGCTGGGTTCCCGGTGCGCCGCTGACGGCGATCCACGCAAAGCATCCGATGGCGAGAAACGCGATCAGCTTCACCACCGATTCGATCGCCACCGCGACCTGAACGCCCGGGTTTCGCCCCGCCGCCTCGTACCGGCGTGTGCCGAACAACATGGCGAACACCGCCAGCACCGCGGCGGTCGCCGCCATCGGTGCGGTCGTCCCCGACTGTCCCGCCAACAGCGCATAGGTGGTACCGACCGACCAGAGTTGCAGGGCCAGATAGGGGACCGTCCCCGCCAGCGCGAGCAGCGTGATCAGCGCGGCCACCCCCCGGCTCTTGCCGAACCGCGCACCGATGAAGTCCGACACCGACGTCGCCCCGACCTCGCGCGTCACGGCGATCAACCGTTCGAGCCAGCGAATGCCGACGACATGCAACAGGATCGGCCCGAGATAGATCGGTAGATATGCCCAGCCGCCGACCGTCGCGCTGCCCACCGCGCCATAGAAGGTCCAGCCCGAGCAATAGACCGTCAGCGACAGCGTATAGGCCGTGCGCCGCCACCGTTCGGACAGGGCCGCCCCACCGCGATCGACCCGCCGCGCAACCGTGAACAGCAATCCGGCATAGCCCAGCGCCACCACGAGCAGCAGCAGGCCGTTCATCCCTGTCGCCGGATCGATTTCAGGTCGATGCCGAGCCGCTGTACCTTGTAGTAAAAGGTCTTGCGCGGAATCCCCAATCGCTCGATCGCCGTGCCGATCTCGCCCCCCGTCGCCGCGATCGCGCTCAGGATCGCGTCGCGCTCGAACTCGGCGATGCGATCGGGCAACGGCGTCGTCACGTCGGACGGCACGGCATGGCGCGGCGCGGCGTCGAGGCCCAGCATGAAACGGTCGGCAAAATGCGCCAGCTCGCGCACATTGCCCGGCCAGTCATGCCGCGACAGGAAATCGCGTGCGTCCTGCGTCAGGGGCGGCACCTCCCGTCGCAACCGCGCGGCGGACAGATCGACCAGATGCGCAAAGAGCAGCGGCACGTCCTCACGCCGTTCGCGCAACGGTGGTATTCTCAGCCGGACCGCCGCCAGTCGATAGAGGAGTGCGGGCGCGATCGCATCCTCCGCCCGCTGCCCCGCCTCCGCGCCGGTGGCGACGACACGGACGTCGACGGGCACGGGATCACGCCCACCACGGATTGCGCGCTCTTCGATCAATTGCGTCAGCCGCGCCTGTAGCGACCGCGACGCCTGATCGATATCGTCGAGGAACAGGGTGCCGCGATGCGCTGCTACCACGCCACGATCGCCGACGGTCGCAAACAATTCGCCGTCGACCAGCGCATCGGGCAACGCAGCACAGGCGACCGCGACGAAGCGGTGCCGCGCGCGCTTTCCGGCGCGGTGGATCAGCCGGGCGAGCAATTCCTTGCCGGTGCCGGTCTCCCCTTCGATGAACAGGTCGATATCGGCATTGGCCAACACGGGAATCATCTCGCGCAACCGCCCGACCGCATCCGACCGTCCGATCAGCCCCGATTGATCGCTACCCTCGGCCAACGCACGCAACCGCCGGTTGTCGAGCGCCAGCGCCCGCGCCGCCGCCGCGCGGGTCGCGGCGGCGACCAGCGCGTCGGGATCGAACGGCTTCGACAGGAAATCCCAGGCCCCGCTCTTGATCGCGTCGACCGCCATTTCGACATCGGCATGACCGGTGACGAGCACGATCGGCAGCGTCGGGTCGCGATCGTGCAGGATGCGGAACATCTCGATCCCCGACATATGCGGCATCCGCACGTCGGTGACGACGATCCCCTCGAACCCCGCATCGATCGCCAGCAGCGCGGGGGCGGCGGACGCGAACGGCACGACTTCGAATCCCGCCAGCGACAGGAGTTGCGCCGTCGATGCACGAAGGTCTTCGTCGTCCTCGACCAGCGCGACGCGGTTCGCCCCCCGGTTCATGCCGCTTTCCTGAGCGTCAGTTCGAACCGCGCACCGCCCCCGGACGGCACCAGCCGGAGCGATCCGCCCAGATCGGTCATGATATCCTGCGCGATCACCAGCCCGAGGCCCAGCCCCGCCGGGCGACTGGTCACGAACGGCGTGAACAGCCGGTCGGCGACATCGATATGGATTCCCGGACCATTGTCCGCGACGATGACCGTAACGGTCGCGTCGGTGACGATCGTCTCCATTACGATGCGCGGATCGGGCCGATCGGCCAGCGCCTCGGTCGCGTTCTGAAGCAGGTTGACCAGCACCTGTTCCAACCGCACCCGCCCGGCGATCACCTGCAGCGCGTCGGGGATCGGTGGCACGACCAGCGTGACGTCCGACAGGCGCTCCTTGAGCAACAGGCGTGCGCCCCCCACGACTTCGGCCAGCGAGACCGGCCCGATCGTGCCGCTGCTCTTGCGGGCAAAACCGCGCAGTTCCGCCGTCACCGATCCGATGCGATCGGTCAGCCGCGCAATCGCGACGAGATTATCGTGCGCCGACGCCGTGTCGCCACGGTCCAGCAATTGTCGGGCGGCGGCGGCATAGTTGCGGATCGCGGCGACCGGCTGTGCCGTTTCGTGCGCGACGCTGGCGGTGATCTGTCCCAGCGCCGCCAGCCGGTTCGCCTGTCGCAACCCTTCGCGCAGATCGGCGGCCCGCGCTTCGGCGGCGATGCGTTCATCGATCTCCGTCTGTAACAGGCTGGTACGCTCGACGACCGCGGCTTCGAGTTCGGCAGTGCGCCGCGCTCGCCGCCGCGCGCGTTCGCGCAGGCTCCATGCCAGCGCCACCAGCGCCAGCGTGACGAACGCCGCCGCCGCCTGTGCCGCACGGACCACGCCGCCGATGGTGCGCGGCAACGCCATCGCCAGATGGACGCGCCATCCGCCATCGTCCGGCTCAGTCGACGCGATCTGTCGCGTACCCGGCTCCCCCGATACGCGGACCGTCGACGTGCCGCGCACGAACGGCGGAGGTTTCAGCGCGGGCGCGCCGGTATCGGCCTTGATCGCCGCCGCACGGTTCGGTGCGATCGGCGCGGTGCGCGCGAAACGCCATTCCGGGCGGCTGGCGATCAGCACCACGCCGTCGCGATCGGTGACGAAGGTGATGCCGCCCGCCGCCGCCCATTCGCGTTCGATCCGGTCGAATTCCAGCTTCACGACGACCACCCCGCCCTCCCGTGTCCGGCGGCTGAGATACAGGCCGGGTCGGTGGCTGACGGTCCCCAGCGCGAACTGGGTCGCCGCGCCGTCGCGCACGGCATCGCGATAATAGCGGCGAAACCGGTAATCCTGTCCGACGAAGCTGCGATCGGCGCGCCAGTTGCTGGCGGCGATGGCGATACCGTTGCGGTCGATGACATAGATGACCGAGGCTCCCGTAGCCGTCACCAGCGCTTCGAGTTTGCGGTCCAGCGCCGCGCGCGCGGCGGTATCGCCCCCGATCGCACCCACGACGTTGCGGTCGTCGGACAGCGCCAGCGGCAACAGGCGGAAACGCGCAACCTCGCTGGCCAGCAGGACCTGCCGCAACCGGGCGTCCGCCACTATCGTCGCGATCAGATCGGCACGGGCGCGCCGTGCGACCACACCGCCGACCAGCATCGCCACGACCCCGGCCAGCAGCACCGCCACCAGCACCCATCCAGCCTGCGATGCGCGGGAAGCCTTCTGCATGCAAACGGCGTACGCCCGCGCCCGCCGATGTGCAAGGAATTGCACTTCGGCAAATCCCGATGCGCCGAATCCTGCCCCCGTGCGGCGAGAGGCAAAGGCTATACCATTGATATTTCATGCTTAATATATCGCGAGTGCAAAAGGGACAATCGCGATTGCAGGCTTCTACCATGGGGCATCGCACGGACCGCAGCTCAGACTCGGCCGCTGCACCCTATGAGGATGAAAGGCATCGCCGCTATGATACTTGCCCCCGCCAGCCACGCCGCCGTACCGCCGGCTTCGAAGCCGTGGTATGCCCATCTCTACCTTCAGGTACTGGTCGCGATCGTCGCGGGCGTGCTGCTGGGGCACTTTTATCCGGCGACGGGCGAAGCGCTCAAGCCGATCGGCGATGGCTTCATCAAGCTGGTGAAGATGATCATCGCACCGGTGATCTTCCTGACCATCGTCACCGGCATTGCCGGCATGCGCGATCTCGCCAGCGTCGGCCGTGTCGCTGGCAAGGCGTTCGCCTATTTCCTGACCTTCTCGACGCTCGCGCTGATCGTCGGCATGATCGTCGGCAACCTCATCCAGCCGGGTGCGGGCCTGAACATCGACCCGACGACGCTCGACACGTCGAAGGTCACCGAATACGCCGCCAAGGCGCATGACACCACGATCACCGGCTTCCTGACCGGGATCATTCCCGACACGTTCATTTCGGCACTTACCGAAGGCAACATCCTTCAGACGCTGTTCGTCGCGATCCTGTTCGGCATCGGCCTCGCGATGATCGGCGACAAGGGCGAGCGCGTGCTCGACGCATTGAACGACATCTCTATCGCTTTCTTCAAGGTCGTCGCGATCGTGATGAAGGCCGCCCCGATCGGTGCGTTCGGCGCGATGGCGTTCACCATCGGCAAGTACGGCATCGGTACGTTGTTCAGCCTCGCCGCGCTGGTCGGCACCTTCTATCTGACCGCCTTCCTGTTCGTCACCGTCGTCCTCGGCCTCGTCGCCCGTGCGTGCGGCTTCTCGATCTTCAAGCTGATCTCGTACCTCAAGGCCGAACTGCTGCTGGTGCTCGGCACCTCGTCGTCGGAAAGCGCCCTGCCCTCGCTGATCGAGAAGATGGAACGCGCGGGTATCCCGAAGTCGATCGTCGGCCTCGTGGTTCCCACCGGCTATTCGTTCAACCTCGACGGCACCAACATCTACATGACGCTCGCGGCACTGTTCATCGCGCAGGCCTGCAACGTCGAGCTGTCGCTGAGTCAGCAAATCCTGCTGCTCGCCGTCGCCATGCTGTCGTCCAAGGGTGCGGCGGGCGTCACCGGGGCCGGGTTCATCACGCTGGCTGCCACGCTGTCGATCGTCCCCTCGGTGCCGGTCGCGGGCATGGCGCTGATCCTCGGCGTCGATCGCTTCATGAGCGAATGCCGCAGCCTGACGAACTTCATCGGCAACGCCGTCGCGACGGTCGTCGTCGCCAAGTGGGAAGGCAAGCTCGACAAGCACCAGTTCGACGAGGCGCTGGCCGGTCGGTCGGTCCGTGTCGACCAGATGCCCGAAGGTGCCGTCGCTGCCGAATAATTCCATCGACCGGTCCGGGTGCTCCCCGGACCGGTCAACAGGAAATCGTCCGGAACAGGGCGAACAGAGGATTGCCAAGATGAACACCCTGCTGCGGCTGTACGCTGCCACCTGCCTGATCGCTCCCGCGATCGTCCCCGTCGCCCATGCCGAAGAAGCGCCCGTCACGGCCACGGCCCCGGCCGTCGCCCCCGCCGCCCAGACCGCCGATCGCGGCAATGCCCGGCCCGCGGCGCAGGAATATCCTACGGCAGGCGTAGGTGACGGCGTCACGGCAGGCGGCTACAACCAGTCGCGCTGGGCCGAAGACTGGACCAAGTACCGCGACCCCAGCAAGCGCGACGACGTGCTCGACCGGCTGAAGTACATCCCGATCGCCGGCGACGACGTATACCTGACCCTGTCCGGCGAATTCCGCGTTCGCGTCAACCACACCACCAACCCCAACCTTCGCGATCGCGAGGGGCAGCGTCAGGACATCAACCGCATCGTCGGCGGCGCCGACCTGCATCTGGGCGATCATATCCGGCTGTACGGCGAACTGGCGCATGGCGGCCTTTCCGGGCTGAACCTCGGCGCAAAGGCCGGACAGTTGCAGAACGACCTGGTCGTGCAACAGAGCTTTGCCGACGTGACCGGCACCATCGGCGGCGTCGACGTGGGCGTGCGCTATGGTCGACAGACCTTCGCCGACGGCCCCAACCTGATGGTCGTGCCGCGCGACAACAACACCATCTTCTTCGTCTACAACGGCGTGCGCGCCTGGGCGAAGGGTACGACCCTGCGCGGCGACGTGTTCGATTTCAAGACGACGCGGCTGGGCACCGGCGGCACCGGCGACGACATCGTCGACGACAATCGCCGCTTCTCGGGCGCGTCGGCGGGCGTAGTGCTTCCCAAGACGCTGCTCGGCGGATCGAACCTGTTCTTCGACCCGTTCTTCTGGCGGCTGCGCAACAGCGCGGCGGTGTGGGGACCGCGCACGGCGGAGGAAGTCCGCAAATTCTATGGCCTGCACCTCTATGGCGATGCCGGTCCGGTCAACATCGACTGGACGATCAACCATCAGGGCGGCGAGTTCAACGGCCGCCCCATCTCCGCTTGGCTGATCCTGCTCCAGCAGACCTACAAGGTTGGCAAATCGCGGACCGCACCACGCGTCGGTTTCCACTTCGACTACGCCAGCGGCGGCGGTGCCTATGGCAACGGTACGCTGCGCAACTCGCTCGCGCCGTTCGGCAACAACATCTATTACAGCTATCAACTATACGCCACGCCGACCAACATGATCGCCGCGGCGCCCAGCGTGACCGTGCAGCCGACGCAGAAACTGCGCGTGACCGGCGAATACCAGTTGTCGTGGCGCGACAGCCTGAACGACGCGGTCTATCGCGCCAACGGTCAGGCCTTTGCCGGAACCCAGTTGGGCGACTCGCGCAAGATCGCCGATACGATCCGCTTTCAGGCGATCTATGCGGTCAGCCCGCGGGTCAGCTTCACTGCGCGCTACGAACATCTGATCGCCGGACCCGCGCTGACCGACGCCGGGTATCGCAGTTCGGACTTCCTCGCCGGCTGGCTCAGCTTCCGCTTCTGATCCACCGCAGCCCATCGACGACGTCCCGGCGATTGCCGCCGGGGCGTCTTTTTGCCGTTATCGTCCCCTGCCGAAAGGCCCTGCCATGTCCCCCGCCGCCCACGCCGCCGCCCGTGCCCTTCTGGCCGATCCACTGACCAACAAGGGGACCGCATTCACCGAATCCGAACGCGACCGGTTCGGGCTGCACGGCCTGTTGCCACCGCATGTCGGCACGCTGGACAGCCAGATAGAACGGCGGCGGCGGGCGCTGGCGCGGATGGCGGACGATTTCCACCGCTATTCCTTCCTGCGCGAATTGCAGGACTCGAACGAGGTTCTGTTCCACGCATTGGTGCAACGCGACCTGCCCGCGATGCTGCCGCTGGTCTACACCCCAGCGGTGGGCGAGGGCTGCGAACGGTTCAGCGAGATCTGGCGCCGTCCGCGCGGACTGTTCCTGTCATGGCCGAATCGCGAGCGCATCGCCGAGATACTGGGCGATCCGGCGCTGGACCGGGTGAAGGTCATCGTCGTCAGCGACGGCGAACGCATCCTCGGCTTGGGCGATCAGGGCGCGGGCGGGATGGGCATCCCGATCGGCAAGCTCGCGCTTTACACCGCCTGTGCCGGAATCCATCCGGCGGAGGTGCTGCCGATCCTGCTCGACGTGGGCACCGACAATGCGGCGCGGCGCAACGACCCGCTCTATGTCGGGTGGCGGCACGCGCGCATCCGTGGCCCCGAATATGACGCCTTCGTCGAGGATTTCGTCGCCGCCGTCGCCGAGCGCTTTCCCGGCGTCCTGTTGCAATGGGAGGATTTCGCCGGGCACAACGCCTATCGCCTGCTCGACCGATACCGCGACCGGTTGTTAAGCTTCAACGACGATATTCAGGGGACCGCCGCCACCGCCGTAGGCACCCTGCTGTCGGCGATCGACCGGACCGGCACGCCGCTGGTCGATCAGCGCGTGGTGCTGTTCGGCGCAGGCGCGGCGGGCAGCGGCATTGCCGGCATGCTGGTACAGGCGTTGATGGCCGAAGGGCTTGACGAGCGTGCCGCCCGCGCCCGAATCTGGGCCGTGGACCGCGACGGGTTGCTCCTGTCCGACATGGCGGGGCTGACCGGATCGCACGCCGATCTGGCGCGCGATCCCGCCGATGTCGCCCAATGGACGCGAACCGGCATCGGGCCGATCGACCTGTTCGATACCGTCGCCAATGTCCGGCCGACCGTGCTGATCGGCGCGTCGGGACAGCATGGCGCGTTCGGCGAAGCGGTGGTGCGGACGATGGCGCAGGCGGTGACGCGCCCCGTGATCTTCCCCTTGTCCAACCCGGTTTCACGGGCGGAAGCCCACCCGTCCGACATCGTCGAATGGACGGCGGGCCGTGCATTGGTCGGCACCGGCAGCCCGTTCGGAATCGCGGGCGTGACGCAGGTCAACAACGTCTACATCTTCCCCGGCGTCGGCCTAGGTGCGCTGGCGGCGGGCGCTACCCGGATCACCGAGGGCATGTTGATGGCGGCGGCGCGGGCGCTGGGGGCGATGGGGGGTGACGACACGCTGTTACCGCCGATCGAGCGATTGCGCGACGTGGCGCGCGCCATCGCCGTGGTGGTCGCCGAACGAGCGGTCGCGGACGGGGTGGCGACGACGCCGGACGCTATCGACCGGGACTCGATCGCCGAGAGGATGTGGTCGCCGACCTATTGAACGCGACATCGGACGGCGGAACCTTCGCGCCGCGACCGGCTTTGTCCCGGCAATGCCGTCCACCTCCCGTTCAAGCGGCGGGGTGCAGCACGGTCGCGAAAGGAACGCCGTATGAAACATCTTCTCAGCCTGTTCGCAGGAGTTGGCCTGCTCCTTACCGGGACGGTCGCCACCGTCGCTCCGGTCGAGGCACAGGCACAGTCGCGCAATTATGATCGTGACCATCGCGACAGCCCGCGTGCGGACCGCCGGTACCGCGACGACCGCCGGTATCGCGAGGCGCGCCGGGAACGCAACAGCCGCCGGTATCGCGAAGCGCGCCGTGGCCACGACTCGCGCCGGTATCGTGACGACCGTCGCGGCGTCCGCGAGCGGATCATCAGCCCGACATCGCGCGAAGCGAGGGCGGCCGGCGTGCAGTATCGCGGACCGTGCCGTTATGTGATCCGTAACGGTCGCCGCGTCTGCGGCTGACCACGACGGGGGCAGCGATGCTGCCCCGACTCGCACGAAATCGTCAGTCGGGAGCGAGGGCGGACACCCGGTTGGGTCTCCGCTCTTTTTCGTGTACGGATATTATACGGCGAAACCGCAGTTCACGATCCGGCGGACCAGCGTAAGTTGCTGTCGCATCACCCTGTTGCCGTCCGGCATGCACTATTGCGTGATAATGGCACACACGCCAACATTTAGCGGTGGAACCAAAGGGCAGCCGCGCTATTCTATGTTAGCCCGATCGAAAGAAACCGGGGATATACATATTATATACGATCGTTCGCCCCGTTCGGTTCCGACACTGTGCGAACCAAGGTAAACTTTGCTTAACGTCTTGTAAAGACTGCGTAACAATGTCGCACAGGATGAGCAGGTCATCATCGACAGGTCATGTACGACCGTCCATTGATGACCACCCGCCGGAAACCGCCGAAGGGCAGTTTAGCTTATACCGGCGCGGTGATCGACAAGGACGGCGGAACGATCCGGAACGGGTGACCCATGCATCGCTGCACGCCCGAAAGGTTTGAATGATGGGTGGGATTCTAAACCTGTACAGCTTGATCGGCGTCGCCGAGAACGCCGATACCCTCACGATCAAGCGATCGGTTCAAATGCTGCGTCGCCGCTATCATCCCGACGTCAATCCGGCGGCCTCTGCCGGAGAAATTACCAAAAGCATCAACGCCGCATGGGACGTGTTGCGCGATCCGGCCCAGCGTATCCGATACGATCAGGAACTCCGTGCCGACCGCGCCACCCGGATCGAGCTGGCCCGCCAGCGCTATGCCGTCGCGCCGAACGCGCGACCCGCCGAGGAAGAAGCGGGCGAAACCAGCCTGCACGCCTGGATGAGCTGGGCCGGATATCTCCGCCGTATCGGCCGGGCGAGCACGCCCGACCCGAAAGCGACGATTTACGGACGCGCTGCCGCCGCCCGACAGGCCGCCGCCGAACTGCGGAAGCGATCGGGACACATGGATGTGTAAAGGCGAGTAAGCGCGACGAGCCTCCGCTCGCCTCGGAATCTGTAACAGATGCCGCATGTGGCCGACCCTCGGCAGCGTGTCCCAACGGCAGCGGACGGACGCATGTCCCGCCCTGTCGCGAACGAACTGTCGAAGCAGGGACGTTGGAGGGTGTGTCGTACCCTTAGCCTCCTGCGATCGTCGTTGGCGGAGGCTATGTGTTTGATTGCAGCAACATCGCGCACTCATGCCAAACGATCGCAGCAAGGACGAGCCCCCTCCCCACGCCCACCATGTGCCGACCCCGACGTACCGAAATTCCCGCAAGGATGCGGTCATCGACAGACGCGGGGTTGTGATCTTCCTTCCGACAGGGTTAGGCAGCCGTAACGTCGCGCCGCCGGGGTGGCAGGCAAGGGGGATATCGAGATGAAGATCGCCGTTTTCGGTTTGGGCTATGTCGGCATGTCGAATGCCATCCTGCTCGCGCAGCATAATGTGGTGGTAGCGGTCGACGTGTCGGCGGAGCGGGTCGCGATGGTCAACGCCCGGACTTCCCCGGTGATCGATGCCGAGATGGAGGATTTCCTCGCCAATCGTGCGCTGGACCTGACCGCTACGACCGATGCTGCGGCGGCACTGGCCGATGCCGATTACGTGATCGTCGCCACCCCGACCAATTACGACTCCGAAACGAACAAGTTCAACACCGGCTCGGTCGAAACCGTGATCGCGAAGGCGGTGGAAGTCGCACCGCAGGCGACGATCGTGGTCAAGTCGACCGTCCCCGTCGGCTTCGTCGACGACGTGCGCGAACGGCTGAACGCACCGCAGGTCATTTTCAGCCCCGAATTCCTGCGCGAAGGGCGCGCGCTGTACGACAATCTGCATCCGTCGCGGATCATCGTCGGCGAACGTTCGGACCGCGCGCGTGGCTTCGCCGACCTGCTGCTGGCAGGGGCGGATAAACAGGATGTCGCGGTGCTGTTCACCGACACCCGCGAAGCCGAGGCGATCAAGTTGTTCGCCAACACCTATCTCGCGATGCGCGTCGCCTTCTTCAACGAACTCGACAGCTATGCGATCGCGGGCGGCATGGACACGCGCCAGATCATCGAAGGGGTCGGCCTCGATCCGCGCGTCGGCCTGCACTATAACAACCCCAGCTTCGGCTATGGCGGCTATTGCCTGCCCAAGGATACCAAGCAGTTGCTGGCGAACTATTCCGACGTCCCGCAAAACCTGATCCGGGCGATCGTCGACGCCAACCGCACGCGCAAGGACTTCCTCGCCGATCAGATCATCGCGCGGACCCCGAAAAAGGTCGGCGTGTACCGGCTGACCATGAAGGCCGGGTCCGATAATTTCCGCCAGTCGTCGATCCAGGGGATCATGAAGCGGATCAAGGCGAAGGGGATCGAGGTGCTGGTCTATGAACCAGCCCTCGCCGACGACCAGTTTTTCGGGTCGCGGGTCGTCAACGATCTGGCCGCGTTCAAGGCGGAATGCGACGTCATCGTCGCCAACCGCGCCGCCCCCGAACTGTCGGACGTGGCGGACAAGATGTTCACCCGCGACATCTTCGGATCGGACTGACCGCGGATCACCGGTCCGGTACGATCATCGGGCGGACCGGCCCCTGACCGATAGTCCGTGTCCGGCCCCCACGGAACCTCTTGCGCCGCCCTGCATTCCGGATTGATCCACGTTGTAATCCAAGGAGTTGCCATGCGCGCCCTGACCCTCGGCATCGTTGCCGCCGCCACGCTCGTTTCGGGTTGTTCGTCCTATGGCGGGGGCGGTCCGCGCTTCGGCGGGAACGGCGGATATTCCTCCTACGACTATGACCGGCCCGATCCATCGTATGGCGGATATGACGCCGCACGCTATTATCGCGACGATCGTCGGTATCGCGAACGCCGGTTGTCCAACAACGATCGGGTCTATGTCGGTCAGGACGGACGCTATTACTGCCGCCGCAACGACGGCACGACCGGGCTGATCGTCGGCGGTATCGCGGGCGGCGCGCTGGGCACGGCGATCCGGCCGGGCGGCTCGGGCCTGCTGGGCGCGCTGCTCGGCGGCGTAGCCGGCGCCGCAGCGGGCCAGGCAGTCGACCGCAGCGGCAGTCGCGACGTGCGCTGCCGCTGATCGAAACGACCCACGATAGCCTGTCGAAGATTACGGCGCGCGCCCCTTGAACATCGGGGCGCGCGCCCCATATCGTATCGGCTACAGTCGCAAATCGACGGTTCCTTGCTTTGCGGCACGTTTCCTCTTTCCCTGCTGCCTATGGCAACGGGTGTCGGGCGTTTCCGCCGCCCGAAACCAAAGAAGGAACTACCATGGCTATTCTTGGCACCGTCAAGTTTTTCAACATCGACAAGGGCTATGGCTTCATTGCTCCCGATAACGGCGGCGGCGATGCGTTTGTGCACATTTCGGCCGTAGAGCGCGCCGGCATGGTGACGCTGAACCAGAACCAGCGCGTCGGCTATGAGCTGGAGCAGGACCGTCGCGGCAAGACCAGCGCGGTCAACCTGACCCCCGCCGACTAAAAGATTCGGACCGGGGGCGGCGATATCGTCGTCCCCGTGCCATCTCCTACCCGCGAAAGGCATCCGACTTGGCAGACAATCCCGAAGCCTACCGCAGCCGCGCCGCCGTCGAACGCGCCAACGCCGATGCCGCGACGCTGGATAACGTCCGTGACCGTTGCCGTCGCGCCGAACTCGCCTGGACCGCGATGGCGGATCGTGCCGAACGCACGACCGAACAGCGCCTGATCCGCGAAGCCGCGACCAATCGCCGCGTGGACGTTACCACCGAAACCGATTGAACCCCTGTGCTTGCCGGTCGTTGACCCCGTCTATCGAAGGGAAGCTCATGGCAAAGCACAAGAAATCCAAAACCAAACAGCCGCGCACGGCTGGCATCTCGACGCTGCGTACCGCCGCTCTTGCCGTTACCGGCATCGCGGTCGGACTGGTCGGCGTATTGCTAGCCCGCCGGCGACCCGCTGGTACTGCCGAACATGCCGCGCCCGATCTCGCGCTCGACAAGCCGCATCCCGGCCCGAACGACCGCGCGCCCGATGCCTTCCGCCCCGATCCCACGGCGTCGGTGCCGGCAAGCGAGCGCGAAGGTCTTCGTCCCGCTACCGGTCCCACGCCGACGCTGGTCGAACCGCGCGGCAGCATCGCCTCGCTGACCGGCAGCGCGAACGGCTGAAACTATTTCGTCCCTGCCGATGGTTCGGCCTTGCCGACATCGTCGGTGGGGTCGAAATCCTTGGCAGGATGTACCTGATCGGCGGGCCGGTCCAGCGTGTCGCTAGGGCGACGGGCATCGCCTTCTTTCTGATGTTCGGTCGACAGGTTTTGGTCGGGCATCATGCTCTCCTTCCGCCTATCAACCGCCGAACAGGCTCTCGGTTGCCAGTCGCAGGCCGAGCCACAGCGTTCGAGGTGCCGCCCGTTCGACCACGCCGTCACCGCTGACCGCTGCCTCGACACGAGCGTCGGTCACGTTCTCGCCCCGCGCTTCGATCGTAAGGGCGGTGGTAACAGGGAACGTCAGCGCGGCATCGAGCGTCACCACATCGTCAAGCGAGCGGACATTCGCATCGTCCTCGAACTGCGCGGCCACATATCTTGCAGTTGCCGACGCCCCGACCCGATCCCGCCGCCATCCCAGCGTCGCCGACCCGCTATGCGCGGGTGTCTGCGCGGGTCGCAATCCGGCAAGCGCGCCGCCGCGCACCACCGCATCGGTATAGGCATAGGATAGCCGCGCCTCGATCGGTCCCGACCGTGCTTCGGCATCCAGTTCCACTCCGCGCACCCGGATGCGATCGAGATTCTCGCGACGCCGAAACACGCCAGCGGCCGAGACGAACCCTACGCCGGGAAATGTCCCCGGCCCGTTCGCGATCGAAACATTGGCGATCCCGTCGCGCAAATCATTGGCAAAGCCGGTCGCGGCAATGCGAATGCCCGATACCGGGCGCAATTCGACGCCGACTTCCCCACCCCACATCGTCTCCGGCTTCAGCGCCGAATTGGCGGCGGTCGCGTCCGCTCCGACACGAAATGGTCGATAGAGTTCGTTCAGCGTCGGCAATCGCCAACCGCGATAGCCCGCCGCCCGAACCGTCAGCGCCGTCATCGGCGTCCATGCCACGCCAGCGCGACCGGTCGGCTGCCATCCACTGCGATCGGCGAATTGCGTGTCGGTCAGCGTCGCGCCGGTCAGCGGCCGTTCGAGCAAGCGCCCGTCCGCGATGCTCCACCGGTCGATCCGCCCGCCAAGGCTGAGCGTCAGGCGATCCAGTTCGGCGCTGACGTCGGCGAACGCTCCGGCGGTGACGTTCCGCCCGCCCGCCACGCGCCGCCGCGTCGGTTCGCCCGCGACATAGGTGTAGAGTTCCTGCGTCTCCCCCGACACGACGCGAAGGTCGCCACCGGCCCGCAACGACACCGGACCGAAGCGGGGGGCGATTTCGGCGCGCCCACCCCAGCCGGTGGCCGGGACGTTATACTGGTCGAGCGTCAGCGTGGTGCTCGCCCGCCCCGCGCCGACACTGGCGAAGCGGCTGGCGAAGGCACGGGTCTGGAGATAGCCGAGCAGCGACCAGCCAAGATCGCCGCGCCCGATCAGACGCAGGCTGGCGTCCGCACCCTCGCTGCGATTGCCGGTGAAATCCAGCCCACGATCGCGTCGGTCGGTGAACGCCGACACGTTCGCTTGAAGCTCGGTCGCCGGTCCGACCGCGAAGACCGCACGCGCAGCGCCGCTGGCCTGTTCGAATGGCGCGGCGCGGTCCGCCGGGCCACGACTTCCGGCGACGATCGGCACGAAGCCGTCGCCTCTGGCATAGGCGCCGGACAGGGTCGCGAAGCCGCCGCTACGCTCCACCGTCGCGGCGGCGCGGGCATCCACCGACTCACGGCTGCCCCCGGCGATCATCGCCATGAGCGGTGTCAGGTCGCCCGGCATGGCGCTGTCCAATTCGATCGTTCCGGCCAGCGCGCCCGGCCCTGCCACCCCACTACCGCCGCCGCGCGTCACGCGGATACGGCCGAGCCGGTCCGTGGCATAGGCGGGAAAGGCGACCCAGCCGCCGAACGGGTCCGCCTGCGGCACGCCGTCGAGCAGCAGCAAGGCCCGGCTGGATGCATTGCCGCCCAGACCGCGCAAGGTGATTCCCTGACTGGTCGGGTTGGCCGATCGGGAGTCGGATCGGCGGAATTGCTGCAACCCCGCGACGTCGCGCAGCACGTCTTCCAGCCGACCGCTGGCGGCGGACAGGATGCGGTCGCGGTCCAGCGTGACGATATCATAGGCACGGTCGCCGGGGGCCGCTTCCAACCCGCGTCCCGTGACGACGATCTCCGATGGTTCGGCATCCGGGTCGGCAACGGTCTGCGCCGTCGCCGCGACCGGCAGCGCCGCGATCAACAATCCCAGTGTCCGCAACCCCGCCCCCATCCGCAACCCGACGATCAGACCGTGAAGCTCTCCCCGCATCCGCACGCGCCCTTGGCGTTCGGATTGGCGAAGACGAACCCGGCGGTGAAATCATCTTCCACCCAGTCCATCGTCGAACCGATCAGGTACAGGATCGATCCTCCATCGACGAACAACGTGCCGCCCGGAGTCTCGATCCGTTCGTCCATCGGGTTGGGAACGCCGACGTAATCGACCGAATAGGCCAAGCCCGAACAACCGCGACGCGGCGTGGACAGCTTTACCCCGACCGCATCCGACGGCGCCCGAGCCATCAGGTCGGCGATGCGCGCATGCGCGCTGGGCGTAAGCAGCAGCGGTGCGGGACGAACGCGCGTGGCCATTACAACATCCCCAGTTCGAGCTTGGCTTCGTCGGACATCTTCTGCGGGTCCCAAGGCGGATCCCACACGAGATTGACGTCGGCGGTCGACACCCCGGCAACCGCCCCGACACGCAGTTCGACCTCCGCCGGCATCGATTCGGCCACCGGACAGTTCGGCGTCGTCAACGTCATCGATACGACGACATTCCCGTTATCGCCGACCTCGACGCCGTAAATCAGGCCGAGGTCATAGATATTGACCGGAATTTCGGGGTCATAAATCTCTTTCAGCGATGCGATCACCGCTTCGTAGATGTCACCACCCGGTTCGCCCGCACCGACCGGCTCGGGCTTCTGCGCAAGGAAGCCATCGAGATAGTCGCGGCGACGCGGCGGTGCTTCCACCACGTCCTCGACCCGCGCCTTGGGCGGCGGAGCGACGGCGTCGACTTCTTCGACCCTGAAACTGCGTTCGTCGTTCATCCGAAAATCCTGCTCACTCGTTCCAGTCCGCGCACCAGCGCATCGACATCCGCCGGTCCGTTATACACGCCGAAGCTGGCGCGCGCGGTTGCCGGGACGCCCAGCACGTCCATCAGCGGCTGCGCACAATGATGGCCTGCACGGATCGCGACCCGTTCTTCGTCCAAGATGGTGCCGACATCGTGCGGATGCACCCCCCGCACCTCGAAACTGACGATTCCGGCGGCATCGTCGGGTCCGAACAGCCGTACCGCGTCGATCCGGTTCAGTGCCTCACGGGTCGCAAGGACCAGCGCGGTCTCATGCGCGTGGATCGCGGCCAGCCCGATCCCCTCGACATAATCGATCGCCGCGTGCAGCCCCAGCGCGCCGACGATATGCGGCGTCCCCGCCTCGAACCGGGCGGGCGGCGGGGCATAGGTGGTGCGGGCAAAGGTCACGCGATCGATCATCGCGCCGCCGCCCTGCACCGGATGCATCGCCTCCAGCAATTCGGGGCGGCCCCACAACACGCCGATGCCGGTCGGACCATACAACTTGTGCCCGGAGAACACATAGAAATCGCAATCGAGCGCGGCGACGTCCACCGCCACGCGCGGCACCGCCTGACACCCGTCGAGCAGCAGCTTCGCACCGACCGAATGCGCGATGTCGGCAGCGCGGCGCCCGTCGAGGACCGACCCAAGCACGTTGGAGACGTGCGCCAGCGATACCAGCCGATGCTCCGGGCGGATCATCGCCGCCATCGCGTCGAGATCGATGCGACCATCGGCGGTCAGCGGCACCACATCGATGGCGACGCCGATCCGTTCGGCGATCAACTGCCACGGCACGATGTTGGAATGATGCTCCAGCATCGACAGCAGGATACGATCGCCTGCCTTCAGATGCCGTTCGGCCCAGCCCTGCGCGACCAGATTGATCCCCTCGGTCGCGCCGCGCACGAACACGCATTCCTCCGGCGCGGCGGCACCGATGAACCCCGCAACCCGACGCCGCGCCGCTTCATAGGCGAGCGTCATGTCGGCCGAACGCTGGTACACGCCGCGATGCACGGTGGCATAGGTCGTGTCGTACGCGCGGGTGATGGCGTCGATCACCGCGCGCGGCTTCTGCGCGGTGGCGGCGGTATCCAGATAGGCCCAGCCATCGGGGATCGCCGGGAAATCGGCGACCAGATCGAGCGGACGGCTGTCGGCGAGGACGGTCATCGGCGCGTGCGGGTTCGTCACAGGGCAGCGTCCAGCCATGTGTCCGCATCGGCCATGAACGCTTCACGCACGATATCCGTCCCGATCCGCTCCAGCGCGTCGGCGACGAACGCACGGGTCAACAGCGCCTTGGCGCGCGGTTCCGGCACACCCCGGCTTTGCAGATAGAATAGCGCGCGCCGGTCGAGTTCGCCCACGGTCGCTCCGTGCGCGCACTTCACGTCGTCGGCAAAGATTTCAAGTTCAGGCTTCAGGTTCACCGTCGCGGTGCGATTGAGCAACAGGCCACGCAACGACTGTTCGCCATCGGTTTTCTGTGCGCCACGCGCGACCTCGACCCGCGCGGCAAGGCTCGCCTGGCTGCGATCGGCGGCGACCGCGCGCCATGTCTGGCGGCTCGATCCGTTCAGCGCCTGATGCCGGACGGCAACGGCGCATTCCTGCCGCTGTTCGGCGAGGGTCAGCAACGCGCCGCCATAATCGACGAACGCGGAATCACCGTCGAGCGTCAGCGCCGCGTCGATCCGGCTGCCCATCGCCCCGGCACCGAGGAACTGGGTGACGAGGCTGGCCGCCTCCCCCACCACGGCCTCGTCGCGGATCGACACGAAGCCGCCCGATTGCACCAACCGGATCGCGCGCATCAGCCGTGCGCCGCGTTCGAGATCGATCTGCGTCAGCCGGTTGGTCCAGCCGGTTCCGACATAGGTCTCGACGACCTGCGCCACCGCATCCTCGTCCAGCGTGATCTGCGCCGGCAGATGATTTTCCGCGCCGGTGGCGACATGGACGATCTGGACCGGCTCGGCGATCTGCGCCGCCGACAGGTCGATCGACCAGCCGGCCGCCCCCGATGCCTGCACGCCCAGCGGGTGCGCGGTATCGAGCGCCAAGGTCGTCAGCACTGCGTCGCGCGGATCGCTCGCCGCGGCGTCATAGACCCCATCGACGAACACCAGCCGCGCACCGGGCAGGTTCAGCCACCAGTCGGCGGCGGTCACGGCATCGCCCTTCAGCGTCTGCGCGGCGGTGGTCAGCGTAGCGAGATCGGCCCAGCGCCATGACTCGTCCCGGTTGGAAGGCAGAATGGCCATCAGTTCGCTCCCGTACCGTGCAGCGCGATCATGCCGCCACCGCGCCATAGCCTTCGCGTTCGAGTTCGTGCGCCAGTTCGGGACCGCCCGACCGGACGATGCGGCCATCGGCCAGCACGTGCACGAAATCGGGCTGCACATAGTCGAGCAGCCGCTGATAATGGGTGATGAGGATCACCGCCTTGTCCGGCGCACGCATGATCCGGTTGATGCCGTCGCCGACGATGCGCAGCGCATCGATGTCGAGGCCGCTGTCGGTTTCGTCTAGAATCGCGAGCGACGGGTTGAGAATGCCCATCTGCACCATCTCGTTGCGCTTCTTCTCGCCGCCCGAAAAGCCGACATTCACCGGCCGCTTGAGCATGTCGAGGTTCATACCGAGGCCGTCGGCCTGCGCGCGGGCCAGCTTCAGGAACTCGGCACCCGACAGCGGCGCTTCGTCGCGGGCGCGACGCTGGCTGTTCAGGGCTTCGCGCAGGAACTGCACGTTCGACACCCCGGGAATTTCCACCGGATACTGAAAGCCGAGGAACAGTCCGGCGGCGGCGCGCGCATCGGGGTCGAGATCGAGCAGGTCGGCACCTGCGAAGGTCACGCTGCCCTCGGTCACTTCATAGCCGGGGCGACCGCCCAGCACATAGCCGAGCGTGGACTTGCCCGCACCGTTCGGTCCCATGATCGCATGGACTTCGCCCGCGTTCACGGTGAGGCTCAGCCCCTTCAGGATTTCCTTGCCGTCGATTTCGGCGTGGAGGTTTTGGATTTGCAGCATGGTCGGTCCTGTTCGTGCGGCGTCGGGCCGCGTCATTTCTTGTGTTTACAACGGGTCGGTGCCGAACTCGGCCTCTGCCGCCGCCGGGTTCACCAGCACTTCGCGGAGCGAGGCGTCGATCCGGTCGAGCATCGCGGCTTGCGTTCTCGGCACCTTCGCCCGCACTGCCGCGCATGCCTTTGCCGCATCGTCGAAGATCGCGACGCGCGCGGGAGCCTCGGCGGGCGGTTTCGCCATGCGGGGGTCGCCGTTGATGTGCGACGACAGGCAATCGGCATAGGGTGCCGTCACCGGAGCCTGTGCCATCAGCAGCAGCGCGATCACCCCACCGACCCTTCAAGGCTGATGCCGAGCAACTTCTGCGCCTCGACCGCGAACTCCATCGGGAGTTGCTGCAGCACTTCGCGGGCAAAGCCGTTGACGATCAGCGCGACCGCCGCTTCCGAATCCAGACCGCGTTGCATCGCGTAGAACATCTGGTCCTCGCTGATCTTCGACGTCGTGGCTTCGTGCTCGATCTGGGCCGAGGGGTTGCGGACCTCGATATAGGGGACGGTGTGCGCGCCGCACTGATCGCCCAGCAACAGGCTGTCGCACTGGGTGAAGTTGCGGACGCCCTCCGCCATCGGCCCGACACGGACGAGACCGCGATAGGTATTGTCCGAGCGACCGGCCGAAATCCCCTTCGATACGATGGTCGAACGCGATCCCTTGCCCAGATGGATCATCTTGGTGCCGGTATCGGCCTGTTGCCGGTTGTTCGTCACCGCCACCGAATAGAATTCGCCGACGCTGTTCTCTCCGGCAAGCACGCAGGACGGATATTTCCACGTGATCGCGCTGCCGGTTTCGACCTGCGTCCACGAAACCTTGCTGTTCTTGCCCTGACACAGCGCGCGCTTGGTCACGAAATTGTAGATGCCGCCCTTCCCGTTCTCGTCGCCGGGATACCAGTTCTGGACGGTCGAATATTTGATCTCGGCATCGTCGAGCGCGACCAGTTCGACGACGGCGGCATGCAACTGATTCTCGTCGCGCATCGGCGCGGTGCAGCCTTCGAGATAGCTGACATAGCTGCCCTTGTCGGCGACGATCAGCGTGCGCTCGAACTGGCCGGTATTCTCCGCGTTGATGCGGAAATAGGTCGACAGCTCCATCGGGCAGCGAACACCCTCTGGAATGTAGACGAAGGTGCCGTCCGAAAACACCGCGCTGTTGAGCGTGGCGAAGAAGTTATCCCGCTGCGGCACGACCTTGCCCAGCCATTTGCGGACCAGATCGGGATATTCCCGGATCGCTTCGCTGATCGAGCGGAAGATGACTCCGGCGGCTTCGAGTTCCTTGCGGAACGTCGTGGCGACCGACACGCTGTCGAACACCGCATCGACCGCGACGCGGCGCGGCGGCACCGCGCCTTCGACGCCCGCGAGCACCTTCTGCTCCTCGATCGGAATGCCCAGCTTTTCGTACACGCGCAAGATTTCGGGATCGACCTCGTCCAGCGACCCCAGCTTGGGCTTCGCCTTCGGCTCCGCGTAATAATAGGCGGCCTGATAGTCGATCGGATCGAGGTTCAGCTTGGCCCAGTCCGGCGCTTCCATCGTCTGCCACAGGCGGAACGCCTTCAGCCGCCAGTCGAGCATCCATTCCGGCTCGTTCTTCTTGGCGCTGATATAGCGAACCGTATCCTCGCTCAGCCCGATGGGCGCGAAGTCCTGTTCGATATCGGACGAGAAGCCCCATTCGTACTTCTTGTTCGCGGCGGCGAGCGCCTCGGCATTCCTGGTGGCCATCACACTACCTCTTGGGGACGCGCCCCGGTGTTCGCTAAAGTGGCGAGGCTGACCCCCGCCAGGGCGCCGCGCACCACGCCGTTGACGGTGCTGGCATGGGGGCGGATCGCACACGCCGCCTCCACCGCACAGTCATGGCGCGTCGCATCGACGCAGGTGGTGAGCGCGATCGGTCCTTCGATCGCCTCGACGATATCGGCAAGGCTGATCGCCTCCGCCGCGCGGGCAAGGCGGAATCCGCCGCCCGTGCCGCGCCCGGTCGCGATCAGCCCGGCGGCCGACAGGCGGCTCACCAGCTTCTGCACGGTCGGCAGCGGCAATCCGGTTTCCTCCGCCAGCGCGGTCGCCGTCGCACGCACATCCGCCCCGTCCCGCCGCGCGGCGGCGGCGAGCAGGACGACGGCATAGTCGGCTAGGCTGGAAAGGCGCATTCGGCTCCAATCGGATCGATCCGGTCGGATTGGCATGTGGTGGCGTTGGGGCGCGTGGTCAACCGGGTTTGTGTCGATCGGTGTGATCGATTGCGGGGTTTGGGTGAAATCGGTTCACGCGAAGGCGCGAAGGTGCGGAGAGAAAAGTGTTCGCGGAACGACATCCGGGCCAGCGCCCCCGCCAATATCGGTGAAACCGGGGCCACGGGTCTTGCTGTGGAGAGATGGCTCAGACAGGCGAACACTCTCTCTCCGCGCCTTCCCGCCTTCGCGTGAACCAATTTTCTTCCTTCCGCCCGCACCCGCCGATACAGCATCCGGCATGGCCTGGTATCACCCCCTCCTCTTCACCCTCGACGCCGAACGCGCGCACGGGTTGACCATCGCGATGCTCGAAGCATGGGGGAAGGCCGGTGTGCCGCTGGCTCCGGCAACCGAGGCACGGCAGGCGGTGACGGTGGCGGGCCTTCGTTTCCCCAATCCGGTCGGACTGGCGGCGGGCGTCGACAAGGATGCGCGGGCGGTGCGCGGGTTCCTGGGGCTGGGGTTCGGGTTCGTCGAGGTCGGTACGCTGACGCCGAAGCCGCAGCCGGGCAATCCGAAGCCGCGCATTTTCCGCCTGCCCGAAGACGGCGGGGTCGTGAACCGGCTGGGGTTCAACAATGGCGGGATCGACGCCGCCCTTGCCCGGATCGCTGCGCTGGTGCCACGGCCGGGGGTCATCGGCATCAACGTCGGCGCGAACAAGGATTCGGTGGACCGTATCGCCGACTATGCGACCGGGGTGGCAAAGGCCGCACCGCTGGCCGATTACGTCACCATCAACATTTCCAGCCCGAACACGCCGGGGCTGCGCGACCTGCAATCGCAACCGGAACTGGGCGAACTGATCGCCGCCAGCGACGCGGCACGGCATGTCGGCGGGCGGCGCGTGCCGCTGTTCCTGAAGGTCGCGCCCGACCTGACCCGCGCGGGGATGGAAGTCGCGGTACGGGCGGCGATCGATGGCGGGGTCGATGCGCTGATCGTGTCGAACACCACGATTTCGCGACCCGACAGCCTGCGTTCGGCCAATGCCTCGGAAACGGGCGGACTGTCGGGTGCACCGCTGGCACCGCTCGCACTGGCAAAGCTGATCGAGGCGCGGGACGTTACCGGCGGCGCGTTGCCGCTGGTATCGGCGGGCGGCATCGGGTCGGCGGACGAAGCACGGCGGCGGATCGATGCCGGTGCCAGCCTCGTGCAGCTTTACAGCGCGCTGGTCTATGCGGGGCCGGGGCTGGCGCGAAAGATCGTGGCGGGGCTGTAAGGCTTGCGGTTCGGTCCGGCGGGACCGGACGATTTTCTACCCCGCCCCGAAGCTTCCCCTACGGCCTTCTCGCGTCGATCGAATCCGCCGGTCGCCCGGCTCATTCGACGATAACTTTCCCCTCACGTCGGGGATCGAAGCCGCCGTCGATACGGCCGTCGCGCACGATCACCCCGTGCAGACCCGAATCCTCGCCCTGCCCCGGTTCCACCCGAACCCCCTTCGCGGCCAGCGCCGCCAGCAGTTCGGGCGAGAATTTCGTGACCTCGCCGTTAAAGGTGCCACCGCGCGCGACGAGGTTCGGGAGCGCCAGTGCGTCCTGCATCGGCAGGCCCCATTCGACCGCGCCGACCAACGACTTGCCGACATAGGCGAGGATGGCGTTGCCCCCCGCCGATCCCAGCGCCCCGGCGAACTTGCCCTGCCGGTCGATCATCACCAGCGGCGTCATCGACGAACGCGGACGCTTGCCCGGTGCGACCGCATTGGCGGCGGCGCGGCCATCGGTATCGCGCGGCGAGAAGGCGAAATCGGTCATCTGGTTGTTCAGGAAGAAGCCGTCGACCATCCGCCCGGTGCCGAAGATCGATTCGACCGTGGTCGTCATCGACACGACATTACCCGCCGCATCGCCGACGATGAAGTGCGACGTGCCGACCGGCTCATAGGTCGTGTCCCCGGCCATGATCGCCCCACCCGGCGGCGTGCCCGCGACCGGCGCGGGACCGGCGGTCGCGCCGATCAGCTTCGCCCGTTCGTCGAGATAGGCGGGCGACAACAGCCCGGCGACCGGAACGCGCACGAACGCCGGATCGCCGACATATCGGTCCCGATCGGCGTACATCAACCGGCTGGCCTCGGCGAACAGATACCAGCCCTGCGGGTCGGTCGGCCCGCGCTTCTCGATATCGGTGCGACCGAGGATCGCGAGCAGTTCGAGCAGCCCGACCCCGCTCGACGGCGGCGGCGGCACGCACACGACATAGACGTGCCAGTTGCCGCACAGCGGGTCGCGCTTCACCGCGCGATAGGCGGCAAGATCGGCCAGCGTCATCGTCCCCGGCAGCGCGCCGGTAGTGGTGCGCTCGACGATCCGCCGCGCGGTTTCGCCGGTGTAGAGCGCATCCGGTCCCTTGCTGGCAAGGCGGCGCAGGAACTCCGCATAATCCTTGTTCTTCAAAACATCGCCCGGATCGACCAGCGTACCGTCGCGTTCGGTGAAGTAGCGGCGCGTATCCTCGACCGCCAATTGCGGAAAGCGACCATTGGTCAGGAACCGGCCGAGGCGGGGCGACACCACGAACCCCTTGCGCGCGGTGCGTTCGGCGTCGTCGAACAGCGTCTTCCAACGCAGCGTACCGTGATCCGCATGCGCCTGTGCCAGCATCCGCACCGCGCCGGGAACGCCGGTCGCCCGCCCGCTGACCACTGCCTGCCCGAACGGCAGCGGCGTGCCGTTCGCGTCGAGGAACATCGTGGGCGTCGCGCCCGCCGGGGCGACCTCGCGCCCGTCATAGATTTCCGCCTTGCCCGTGGCGGCGTTGAAATAGGTCATGAACGCCCCGCCGCCCACGCCAGAGCTTTGCGGTTCGACCAGTGACAGCATCGCCTGCACCGCGATCGCGGCGTCCACCGCGCTGCCCCCGCGTCGCAGCACCGCCATGCCCGCGTCGCTGGCGAGCGGATTGGCACTGACCACGAATTTCTGCGCCGGGGCGGCGGTGGCGGTCGCGGCGACCGCCGGGGGCGGCGTGGTTTCCACCCGTCCACGCGATCCGCAGGCGGTGGTTGCCAGCGTGGCGAAGACGGTCAGGGCGGTGGCGAATTTCCTCATGGGGGACAGGTCTAACCCGGCAATTTCGCGACGTCACCTGTTCGTTGCGGTGCGGCATTCGATCGCGGCGATTGCCGTCCCGCCTTCCCCTGCCTACACCCGTGTCAGGAGAAGGAAGAACGATGGCCCGACAACTGGAATATTTCCCCAATCTGGTCGCGATGTTCTTCACGCGGGCGGCCGAGCGGGGCGACGCGCCGTTCCTGTGGACCAAGAGCAACGGCGCATGGCAGTCGACGAGTTGGACGGACGCGGCACGACAGGTCGCGGCATTGGCGACCGGCCTGCGCGCCATCGGGCTGAAACGCGGCGACCGGGTGATGCTGGTCGCCGAGAATCGGCCGGAATGGTGCATCTCCGACCTCGCGATCATGGCGGCAGGATGCGTGACGGTGCCGACCTATGTCACCAACACCGTTCGCGATCACGAGCATGTCATCGAAAACTCCGGCGCGTGCGCGATCATCGTGTCGACCGACAAGCTGTCGCGCACCGTGCTGCCCGCCGCGTTGCGGGCGACCAATCCGGAAAAGATCATCATGATCGAACCGGTCAGGACGGCGCAGCATGGCAGCCTCGAATTCCACGACTGGCATGACCTGATCGCGCGCCATCCCGCCGAACCATCGGCCGTCGCGGCGGAGGCGACGTTCGCGCGCAACGATCTGGCATGCATCATCTATACGTCGGGCACCGGGGGCAGCCCGCGCGGGGTGATGCAGCATCACGGTGCGATCCTGCACAACGTCAACGGGTGCTGCGCGATCATCTCCGAGGATTTCGGCTGGGGTGACGAGGTGTTCCTGTCGTTCCTGCCGCTCAGCCACGCCTATGAACATACCGGGGGGCAGCATTTCCCGATCGGGCTAGGCGGACAAATCTATTACAGCGAAGGCCTCGACAAGCTGTCCAGCAATATCGAGGAGGTGCGCCCCACCATCATGGTCGTCGTCCCCCGCCTGTTCGAAGTGCTGCGCACCCGGATTGCGAAGGGCGTGGCGAAGCAGGGTCGGTTGTCGACCTGGCTGCTCGACCGGGCCGTCGGAATCGGCGGCAAGGTCGCCGCGACCGGCAGCGTGCCGTTGCTCGATCGGCCCGCCCAACTGGCGGTCAACGCGCTGTTGAAGCCAAAGATCGCCAAGCGGTTCGGCGGTCGGTTGAAGGCGATGGTATCGGGCGGTGCGCCCCTGAACCCCGAAGTCGGCATCTTCTTCGAATCGCTCGGCCTGACCTTTCTTCAGGGCTATGGCCAGACAGAGGCTGCGCCGGTGATCGCATGCAACCGTCCCCGCGCGGGCATCCGCATGGATACGGTCGGCCCGCCCCTGCCCGAAACCGAAGTGCGGATCGCCGAGGATGGCGAGATACTGGTGCGCGGCGAACTGGTCATGCTCGGATACTGGCGCAACGAGGCGGAGACCGACCGGGTGCTACGCGACGGGTGGCTGCACACCGGCGATATCGGCGAGATCGACGATCGGGGCCGCATCCGCATCACCGACCGGAAAAAGGACATCATCGTCAACGACAAGGGCGACAATATCGCTCCGCAAAAGGTCGAGGGGATGCTGACGTTGCAGGACGAGATCGCGCAGGCGATGATCGTCGGCGACCGGCGGCCCTATATGGTCGCGGTGCTGGTCCCAGATGCCGAATGGACCCAGCAATTCTGCGCCAAGGGCGGCGCGCGGTGCGACTTCGCCCGGCTGCGGAACGACTCCACCTATCGCGCGGCGCTGGGCGCGGCAGTCGAGCGGGTCAATCGCGACCTGTCGGTTACGGAGCGCATCCGCCGCTTCATCATCGCCGACGAACCGTTCGCGATCGAGAACCAACAGCTTACCCCCAGCCTGAAGATCCGGCGGCACGTGTTGAAGGACGTGTATGGCGAACGGCTCGACGCGCTGTACAAGGGGTGAGCCGGGGATGCGGCGGTATCTGTTCGTCTGTAGTCAGAACAAGTTGCGCAGCCCCACCGCCGAACAGGTTTTCGCCGATCGGCCGGGGATCGAGGTGTCGTCCGCAGGCACGGACCATGATGCGGAAAATCCGCTGACCGCCGAACTGGTCGAGTGGGCCGACACGATCTTCGTCATGGAACGCGCGCACCGCAACCGGTTGCAACGGCATTTCCGCCAGGCGTTGAACGGCAAAAGGGTCGTCTGCCTCGATATTCCGGACGACTATGCGTTCATGGAACCGGCATTGGTCGCGCTACTGGAAGCGCGGATGGCGCGGCACCTGCCGATCGGAGGGCGTGCATAGTAGCGGATTCGGCTTGATCCTCGGACGGAGCGTACCACATAGGCGCGTTTGATGCTGCATTGCAGCAAGGAGCCTTGCCACATGACCCGCCTCGTCCGCCATCCCGGTATCGTCCATCTCGCGCTCGCGCTGGGCGGGTTTGCGATCGGGACCACCGAGTTCGCGACGATGAGCCTTGTGCCGTTCTTCGCGCCGGGACTTGGGATCGACGAACCGACCGCCGGGCATGTCATCAGCGCCTATGCACTGGGTGTAGTGGTCGGGGCGCCGTTGCTTGCGGTGGTGTCGGCGCGCATGGCGCGGCGGACGGTGCTGATCGCGTTGATGGCGTGTTTCGGCATCGCCAACGCCGCCAGCGCGCTTGCGCCAAGCTATCATGCGATGCTGCTCGCCCGGTTCTTCAGCGGCCTGCCGCACGGTGCCTATTTCGGCATCGCCGCCCTCGTCGCCGCGTCGCTGGTGCCTGCCGAAAAGCGGACGCAGGCGATCGGACGAGTAATGCTGGGGCTGACCACCGCGACCATCGTCGGCGTGCCGTTCGCGAACTGGCTGGGTCAGGCATTGGGGTGGCGATGGGGCTTCGGCGTGGTCGCGGTGCTGGCCGCCGCGACGATGGCGATGATTGCATGGGCCGCCCCGCGTGACATACCCGATCGCAGCGTCAGTCCCCTCGGCGAGCTGCGCGTGTTGCGGGTGCCGCAATTGTGGCTGACGCTGGGGATCGGCGCGATCGGGTTCGGCGGCATGTTCGCGGTCTACACCTACCTCGCCTCGACCCTCATCGAAGTGACCGACACCGGCCCGGCGATGGTGCCGGTCGTGCTGGCGGTGTTCGGCATCGGCATGACGATCGGCAACCTGATCGTACCGCGGTTTGCCGACCGCGCGCTGATGCCGACCGCGGGCGGACTGTTGCTATGGAGCGCCGCTGCACTCGCGCTGTATCCGCTGGCGGCGGGGCATTTGTGGTCGATGATCGGGATCGTGTTCCTGATCGGCATCGGCGGCGCGTTGGGCACGGTGCTGCAAACCCGGCTGATGGACGTGGCGCGCGAGGGGCAGAGCCTTGCCGCGTCGCTCAACCATTCGGCGTTCAATACCGCCAATGCGATCGGCCCGTGGGCGGGTGGCCTTGCGATCGCGGGAGGATATGGCTGGACCTCGACCGGAATCGTCGGGGCCGGGCTGGCGCTGGGCGGGCTGGCGATCTGGGGCGTGGCGGTACTGGCGGGCGCACCGCTGCGCGCCCGCGCCGTGGCGGTCGGGGGCGCATAAGGCCTTTAAACGACTACCGCCGTTGCGGCAGGGCATAGGCGATGACCTGATCCCCGATCGGCGTCTCCATGAAATGATGTCCGCCCGCCATGATGACCAGATACTGACGGCCATTGGCCTCATAGGTCATCGGCGTCGCCTGTCCGCCCGCCGGCAGCACGTCCTGCCACACGGTCTTGCCGGTGCGCAGGTCGATCGCGCGGATCAGATCGTCGGTCGCTGCCGCGATGAACGCCAGCCCGCCCGCCGTCACCACGGCGCCGCCATTGTTGGGCGTCCCGATCGAAAAGGGCAGCATCGACGGAATCCCGAATGGCCCGTTCTTGCGCGCCGTACCGAACGGCCGGTCCCAGATCGTGCGGCCGGTCGCCATGTCAATGGCGCGGATGCCGCCATAGGGCGGTTCCTTGCACAGCATCCCCGTCACCGGCATCCGCCACCCGGCGTTGACGTCGATCGCATAGGGGGTGTTGAGCTGCGGATCGCCCGCGCCTTCGGGCTTGCCGGTCGGCCCGCCTTCCTGCTCACGCGATTTCCAGCCCTTCGCATCGGCTTCGGCGCGCGGCACCAGCCGGCTGTAGTTCGGCATGTCGTTGTAATTGGCAACGACGATCCGCCGCACCGGGTCGACCGCGATGCCGCCCCAGTCGCTGCCGCCATTATAGCCGGGATATTCGATGAAACGCCGGTCGGACGTCGGCGGGGTGAAGAACCCCTTGTACGACGCACGACGGAACTGGATGCGACAGATCATCTGATCGATCGGCGACATGCCCCACATGTCGCGCTCGCCGAACGCCGCCTTGCGCAGTGTATGCCAGCCCGACGTCGGCTGGGTGGGCGAACGCTGCTCGGGTTCGACACCGCCACCCGGCGCGCGAATTTCCCGCACCGGCACCAGCGGCCGGCCCGTACGCCGGTCGAGGACGTAGAGATCGCCCTGTTTGCTCGGCAGGATCAGAGCCGGGGTCCGCTCCGGTCCCCATTCGACCAAGGTCGCCTGACTGCCGAGGTCGTAATCCCACACGTCCTTGCGCACCGTCTGGAACCGCCAGCGCGGGCGGCCGCTGTTCACGTCAATCGCAACGAGCGAAGTTGAGAAAGCATTCTCGGGCGGTTGACGATGGCCGCTGACATAATCGGCGGCAGCATTGCCCATCGGCAGATAGACCAGCCCCAATGCCTCGTCGCCGCTGGCGATCGTCCACATGTTCGGCGTGCCGCGGGCATATTGCCGTCCCTCCGGCGGAAGGCCGTTCCAGCCGGGGTTCATCATGTCCCATGCCCAGCGCAACTCGCCGGTGACCGCGTCATAGCCCTTGATGACGCCCGACGGCGCGGTCGCGTCCTGTCCGTCCAGCACCTGATGCCCGGTGACGATCACACCCTGCACGATCACCGGCGGCGAGTTGATCGAGACCATGCCGGGGAACACCTTGCCCATGCCGGTCTTGATATCGACCTGTCCCTGCGTGCCGAATCCGGCGCAGGGCCGCCCGGTGCGGGCATCGACGGCGATGATGCGGCCGTCCAGCGTCCCTTCGATCACCCGCGCCGCACAGGCGGTCGCGGTATCCTGTCCGGGCACGGCGTAATAGCTGACCCCGCGACAGGCGGCGGTATAGGGAATCCATTGGGTGGAGACATTGGGATCGTACCGCCATTTCTCGCCCCCCGTCGCCGGATCGAGTGCGATCATGATATTCCGGGCGGAACACAGGTACAGCGTGTCGCCGACCTTCAACGGCGTGGTTTCCGCCCCATAGAGCGCACGGATTTTCGGATCGGACGGCAGATCGCCGGTCCGCGCCGTCCATACCCGCTCCAGTCCGCCGACATTGGCTGGCGTGATCTGTGCCAGCGGCGAATAGCGACGCGCGGAATAGGTGCCGCCATAGGCAGGCCAGTCGCTCCCTGTCGCCTGTCCCGAACTGTCGCCCATACCCGGCGATGCCGGGGCAGGCAGCGCCATCTCGACCGGATCGGGCAGGCTGGCGGCGACCGCGCCGAAGGTGATGGCGGTAATGCCGATCACGCCCGCAACGCTCTTCCACGCCAGCGACCATTTGCGTGGACGGTCGATCAGCGTCGGCACGACCAGCAGCACCGCGACCAACAACACGACCGGCGCGATCAGGCGCGGGACCAGCGCCCACGGATCGATCCCGCTTTCCCAGAACGCCCACGGCACGGTCAGCACCACGATCGCGGCATAAAGCCACGCGCCGAGCGTCCGCCCCCGGATCAGCAACACACCCGACGTGATCAGTACCAACCCGACGGGCAGGTAATAGAGCGACCCGCCAAGGATCGCGAGCCACGCCCCTCCCCCGGCCAGTACCAGCCCGATCAGGGCCAGAATGGACCCGACGGCGAATGCCGCGATTCCGGGACGGCGGGGCGTATTGGACATGAAAAAGTCTCCGCGAAACGCGGCCGCAGTTAAAACGGTCGTTTTACAATCGATTGACCATCGAACTGGTTCCACGGCTTGCGTGGCCGCGCAACGACACCCTACATCCCCTGCATGACGCCAGTGATCGTTGCCGACCGGGGACAGGACGCCCGGACCATCCACCTGATCGATCGCGCCGGGTTCGATACCTGGTTGAACGCCCAGCCCCCCCGCATCCGCGCCGCCGCGACCGCGCAGCGGCTGACGGCAAAAGCGGGGCGGGTTGCGATCCTGCCCGGCGATGCGCCCGAAGCGTGGGAAGTGGCGACCGTGGTGTCGAACACCGCCACGCTGACACCGTGGTGCCTTGCCCATCTGCCCCCTGCCCTGCCGCCGGGGACGTATCGTATCGCCGGGACATCGCCGGGCGCGGCGTCGCTCGGATGGGCGACCGCCCACTATCGCTTCACCCGCTATCGGACGGCGAACGACGATGGCCTGCGTATCCTGTTGTCGGGCGAACCGGCGCGGATCGAGGAGGTGCTACGACAGGCAGCGGCGACTGCGCGCGTCCGCGATCTGGTCAACACCGCCGCCGCCGATCTCGGTCCGGCGGAACTGGCGGGTGCTGCGCGAACGCTGGCGGAGGCGCACGGTGCAACGCTGACCGTCACGGCAGGGCGCGATCTGGAAACCGGCTATCCGATGATCCACGCGGTCGGCAAGGCGGCGGCCAAGGGGCGCGAACCCCGGCTGATCGAACTCGAATGGGGCAATCCCGCCCATCCGCGCGTGGCACTGGTCGGCAAGGGCGTGTGCTTCGACACCGGCGGCCTCGACCTGAAGCCGTCGGCGGGAATGCGCCTGATGAAGAAGGACATGGGCGGTGCGGCGCACGCGCTGGCGCTGGCCGGGCTGGTGATGGAGGCGCATCTGCCGATCCGACTGCACCTGTTGATCCCGGCGGTCGAGAATGCGGTGTCGGCCGACGCCTTCCGGCCGGGCGACGTGCTGAACAGCCGCAAGGGGCTGACGGTCGAGAATACCAATACCGATGCCGAAGGGCGGCTGGTGCTGGGCGACGCGCTGACCAGGGCGTGCGAGGGGCGGCCCGAACTGCTGATCGATTTCGCGACGCTGACCGGTGCGGCGCGGGTCGCGCTCGGTCCCGATCTTCCCGCGACCTTCGCCAATGACGAGGAACTGGCGACGGCATTGCTGGCGGCGGGCACGGCGGAGGGCGACCCGCTCTGGCGGATGCCGTTGTGGGACGGATATGACGACATGCTCAAATCCGACATCGCCGACATGGTGAACGCCCCCGAAGGTGGCATGGCGGGCGCGGTGACGGCGGCGTTGTTCCTGCGGCGCTTCGTCGAACCGGGGATCGCATGGGCGCATCTCGACACCTTCGCATGGCGCGCGACCGCGAAGCCGGGCCGCGCCAAGGGTGGCGAGGCATATGGGCTGCGCGCGGCATGGCGGTTGCTGCGCGACCGGTACGGGAGGTAGGTTCGCGACCTACGCCGCTTCGGCGGGTTCGGTGGTCCAGCCGAGATGGGGTATCGCGATCGAGCGTTTGCCCGCAAGATCGACGCGGCACACGATCAGGTCGCGCCCCTCGATATAGGTGAGCAACCGCCGCACCCGGCCGAGCGAACTGGTGCCATAGGTGCGCGCGATCGCCGCGTCGCCGGGACACGGTTCGCGGTCGCGCGCGGCGCGGGCGATCAGCATGAACGCGCCGAGCATGTCGTCGGGCAGGATGTTGGCGATCTCCAGCGCCTGTGCCCACTCCCCATCCGGCGCGGCGAAGATACCCGCCCGCGCACAGGCCAGCCGCCGGGTGAATGCGGGCAGGTCGAGCGGCGGCCGGGGCAGCCCGACCATGCGACACCGCACGTCGAAATCCTGATACAGCACCGCCGCCGCCCGCTGCTGCTCGCCCTCGTCCTCGACCAGCGCGCGCAGCACGTCGGCGACGATCGTATCGGTTTCGTCGGTCGACCGTTCGGGCAGGTCGGGGGCATTCACCGGCTTGGGCGGGGTGGCGATCGCCGCCATCACCGCTTCGGGCGGGGCGACGTGACGGATCGGCGGGCCGAGCGGCAGCATCGCTTCGACCGGGGCCAGCAACAAATCCTTGATATCGGCCACCGGCGCGGTCGGCAGCGGGGTCAGCTTGGGACTGCCGCTGCGTGCCGATGTCTGTACCGCGCCGATCTTCACCGACAGCGGGCGGCGCGACACCGCCGGACCCAGCGCGAGGAAGTGACCGCGCTGCAGGTCGCGGATCGCCTCCGCCTGCCGCCGTTCCATGCCGAGAAGATCAGCGGCGCGCGCCATGTCGATGTCGAGAAAGGTGCGCCCCATCAGGAAGTTCGACGCTTCCGCCGCGACGTTCTTGGCCAGCTTCGCCAGCCGCTGCGTCGCGATCACCCCGGCGAGGCCGCGCTTGCGCCCGCGACACATCAGGTTGGTCATCGCCGACAGCGATGCACGGCGAACGTCCTCCACCACTTCGCCGCCGCCCGCCGGTGCGAACAACTGCGCTTCGTCGACCACGACCAGCGCGGGATACCAGTGTTCGCGCGGCGCATCGAACAGCGCGTTGAGGAACGCGGCGGCGCATTTCATCTGCCCCTCCGCCTCCAGCCCTTCGAGGCTGAGGACCACCGAGGCGCGATGTTCGCGCGCACGGGCGGCGAATTTCGCGACCTCGCGCTCGCTATGGTCGGCGGCCTCGATCACGACATGGCCATACGCCCCGGCCAGCGTCACGAAGTCGCCTTCGGGATCGATCACCACCTGCTGCACATGGCCCGCACTGCGTTCGAGCAGGCGGCGCAGCAGATGCGATTTTCCAGACCCCGAATTGCCCTGAACGAGCAAGCGGGTAGCCAACAATTCTTCCAGATCGAGGGGAACGGTCTTACCGGCCGGATCCGTCCCCATGTCGACGTTCACGGTCATGCCGCCCCTTTGGCCGCTCGCGCGCCGGGGGGCAAGCGGTTGCCGACGACGTCCGTCGCATCCTTCCTCCGCCTATGCTCCTCACGCCGATGTCGTATCGCGGGCGAACCCAAACCCATCCCAGCCGTTCGTATGGAAACCCGCGCCATCAAGAGGAGACAGGATGCCGCATTACACGCCGCTGATGGGAACGATCGTCACCGCGCTGGTCGTCGCGTTCGTGATGGGCGCGATCGCGCAGCGGTTGCGAGTGTCGCCGATCGCCGGATATCTGTTGGGCGGAGTGTTGATCGGACCGTTCACCCCCGGCTTCGTCGCCCATTCGGGAATCGCGACCGAACTGGCCGAGATCGGCGTCATCCTGTTGATGTTCGGGGTCGGGCTGCACTTTTCGCTGAAGGACCTGCTGTCGGTGTGGCGCATCGCCGTGCCGGGCGCGATCGTGCAGATCACGGTCGCCACGCTGATGGGCACGGGGCTGAGCTGGATAATGGGATGGCCGCCGATCGCGGGCATCTTCTTCGGCCTTGCGCTGTCGGTCGCGAGTACGGTCGTGCTGTTGCGGGCGCTGGAGGCGCGCAAGCTGGTGCGGACCGAGCGCGGGCGGATCGCGGTCGGGTGGCTGATCGTCGAGGATCTGGTGATGGTCCTGTCGCTGGTGCTGTTGCCGGTCGTCGCCACCGCCTTCGATCCCGAACAGACGGTGTCGCCGGGCGAGGTCGTGATCGCGGTCGTCACCACGTTGCTGAAAGTCACCGGGTTCGTCACGCTGATGCTGGTCGTCGGGCGACGGTTGATCCCGTGGGCGCTGCACTGGGTGGTGCATACCGGATCGCGCGAACTGTTCCGGCTGGCGGTGCTGGCGATCGCGCTGGGCGTGGCGTTCGGGTCGGCGCTGACCTTTGACGTCTCGTTCGCCTTGGGGGCATTCTTTGCGGGCATGATCCTCGGCGAAACCGAACTCAGCCGTCGCGCGGCGCAGGAGACGCTGCCGCTGCGCGATGCGTTCGCGGTGCTGTTCTTCGTATCGGTCGGGATGCTGTTCAATCCGCAGATCGTCGTCGAACAGCCCCTGCCCCTGCTGGCGACGGTGGCGATCATCGTGCTGGGCAAATCGGTGGCGGCATGGGTCATCGTCCGCGCGTTCGGTCATCCCAACCGCACCGCCGTGACCATCGCCGCCAGCCTTGCGCAAATCGGCGAATTCTCGTTCATCCTGACCGGGCTGGGCAGCAAGCTGGGCGTATTGCCCGCAGAGGGACGCGACCTGATCCTTGCCGGGGCGATCCTGTCGATCGTCCTCAACCCGTTCCTGTTCTCGCTGGTCGCCGGCCGCGGTGCCGCGGGCGGCGCACCGTCCGACAGCTTGGCGCGCGAGGCCGCACGCGAGGACCGTCGCGAGGATCATCTGGTGCTGGTCGGCGCGGGCCGGGTCGGGCGGATGATCGCGCAAGGGTGCCGCGACGCGGGGCGAGCGTTCGTGATGATCGAGGATCAACGCGACACCGCCCGCGCGGCGGAGGCGCATGGCTGGACGGTGATCCTCGGCAACGCGCTCGACCCCAACGTCCTGCGCGACGCAGGGATCGAGCGCGCCACCCGGTTGCTCGTCGCCATCCCCGGCGGGTTCGAGGCGGGCGGCATCGTCCAGCGGGCACGGGCGCTCAACCCCGACATCCACATCCTGTCCCGCGCCCATTCGCAGGACGAGGTCGAGTATCTGAAGCGTCACGGCGTGGATCAGGTCGTGCTGGGCGAGGAGGAACTGGCGCGCAAGATGCTGAAACTGGCGGATGAGGGCAACGTGCAACCGGCATGACGGCAACGCCGCGACGGACGCCAGCCGTTCAACGCAGCGTTTCCATCGTTGCGATTGCGTAATCACGCGGAACAGGCAACCTTCGCACCATCGCCCGGATGTCGGGCAGTCGCCTCGAAAGGTTCCGTCATGCCGATCCCCGCCACCTGGTCCCCCCGCCTGCTCAGCGTCATGCGCATCATGTTCGGGCTGATCTTCTTCAGCCACGGCACATCCAAATTCTTTGGACTTCCGCCGTTTCCGATGGCGCTGAACCCGTTGCTGACCGTCGCCGGGACGCTGGAGCTGGTCGGCGGTGCGCTGCTCGTCGTCGGGTTGTTCACGCGACCGGTGGCGTTCGTGCTGTCGGGCATGTCGGCCGCCGCCTATTTCATGGCCCATGCGCCGCAGGGCTTCTTCCCCAGCGCCAATGGCGGCGAAGCCGCGGTGCTGTATTGCTTCGCCTTCCTCTACCTCGCGGCGGCGGGCGGCGGTGCGTGGAGCCTCGATGCGGGACGCGGTCGCCGCTGAACCTTTTGGTCGCAAGCCGTCGCGGGGTGCGATAGACGGGCGCATGTCCCATGCTATCGCCCCCACCGGCAACGTCGCGTTGCTGATCGATGCCGACAATGCCGGCGCCGCCTATCTCGATTCGGTGCTGACCGTGCTGGCCGAATTCGGCACGGTCAACGTCCGCCGCGCCTATGGAAACTGGGAAAAGCCGGGGCTGAAAAGCTGGAAGGCGCTGTTGATGCGCCACGGCATCGAACCGTTCCAGCAGTTCGACATCACCAAGGGCAAGAACGCCACCGACATGCGCATGACCATCGACGCGATGGACCTGTTGCTGCGCGGGCGGATCACCGGGTTCGGCATCATGTCGTCGGACAGCGACTTCATGCCGCTGGCACAGCGCATCCGCCAGGAAGGCGTGCCGGTGTACGGCTTCGGCACCGATCGTACGCCGGAGGGATTCCGCGAAAGCTGCACCCGGTTCATCGACGTACAGTCGCTGGACGTCGAGGATGTGGCGAACATGCCGCTGCCCCCGCCGATCGGCGGCGGGCCGGCTACCGCCGCCGCCCCCGCGACCAAGCCCGCCCCGGCCCCGGTGCGCAAGCAGCAGAAGGTCGACGCCGCCTTCGTCAAGCTGTTGTCCGATGCCTATGACGCGTCGAAAATCGACAAGAAGGGCTTTGCCAGCCTGTCCGAAGTCGGCCAGCGCGCCGCCAACCGGTCGAGCTTCGACACCCGCAATTACGGGTTCAAGCGGTTGTCCGACCTGATCGAAAAGGTGAAGGCGTTCGAGGTCGAGCGGCGCGATACCGGAATCTTCGTGCGGTTGATCTGACCGGCGGCGGACTGGACGGCAGAAAAACCGGTTTATCCCGAACAGCCATCACGCATAGGCATAGTCGCCCCCGGCGGCGAGCGCGGCGCGATAGGCCGGGCGGGCATGGATGCGGTCGAGCCATGCGATGATGTGCGGGCGCGATCCGTCCAGCCCGGCGCGGCTGCGTGCCGCCTCCAGCGGGAAGCTCATCATGATGTCGGCAGCGGTCATCGCGTCGCCTGCGAACCATGGATGCCCGGTCAGATGCGCCTCGACATAATCGAGATGCACGTCGATCATCGGCTGCACCTTCTTTTGCGCGGACTTGCCGAACAGCGGCACCCGCCCCAGCACCAGCTTCAGCAACAGCGGCGGCATCATCGATCCTTCCGCGTAATGCAGGAACTGGCGATAGGCGAGCGCGGAGCGGCGATGCGCGGGCATGCCCAGCCGCCCGTCGCCCTTTTCGACCAGATATTCGACGATCGCCCCGGTCTCCGCCACGACCAGCGATCCGCCCGCCGTGCCAGCGTCGCTATCCTCGATCACCGGCGATTTGCCGAGCGGATGGATGCGGCGCAGTTCGGGCGGGGCGAGCATCGTCGCCTTGTTGCGGGCATAGCGTTTGACCGCATAGGGAATCCCGAGTTCCTCCAGCAACCACAACACCCGCTGCGACCGTGAGTTTTCGAGGTGATGGACGACGATCATGGGAAGCTCCGAAGCGGTGGCAGAAGGAAAATTGGCGTGTAGGGGACGTGACGATACACGACCGGCCGATGCGAAACAGCCGGCGACTCTGCACTATTCGGTATAGCGCAGCCACAGATGCGAACGCCCGGCGATGGCGGACGCGACACGGGGATAGAGGCCCCGCCATGCCGCATCGTCGATATGATAGAGCGCGCGAACGTCCGACGTGATCCGATCCAGTTCGGCCACCGACGGCGGCGTCCGACGCCACAGGCCGAGCCACGATGCACCGATGCCGAACAGGGCATAGCCATGCGCCTGTCGAAAGTGCCGGGCGACCGCAAAGGTCAGCGCGGGGGATAGGTCGCAGGTGAAATATCCGTTGGGAAATGCGGCGAGCATGTCTTCCGGCGCCTGCGCCGGAACCGGCAATGCCGCCACCGGCCGGTCGGGCAGCGCGAGCGGATCGTCCTGAAACCCGAACCAGTCGTCCAGCGCCTCCTGATTCAGCGTCAGGTCGAAGCGGCACGCATCCTCGAACGTCGCGTCGGCGACGAGGCGGGCGAAATTGCCCGCGCGGATGAAGAACTCCGCCTTGGTGGTAAGGTAGCCGCGATGCTCGCCATCCTCGAAACATGCGTCGGGCAGGCCGGAGAGATCGAACCCGGCGGTATCGTCCAGCCCGTGCTTCATCCGGGCGTGACCCGACGTATACATCGCCTGATGAATGTCATCGAGCGAGAACAGGACGCGGTGGTCCGGCTGTTCGGCTTCGATCCGGTCGGCGAACACGCGTAGGTCGGCGAGGTCGGCGAGGTCGCTCAGCCGGTATTCGTCGCATAGTCCCTGCGCCGGATTATCCTCGTGATCGTTGCCGCAGAACCGGACGTCCATGCCACCCTCCAAAGTCGCGCAACGGGGATAACGCAGGCCGCCCCATACCGGGGTCCATGATCGCGAGCGAACGGACGTCGGAACGAACAAGGGGTCCGGCGAACCGTGTCGCCGAACCCCTCCTGCCCGGCATCACCGGTCATATCGTCGCTGCCGCCCGTTCGACCGGGCGGCTCTGGATCAGATGTCGTCCTCGGCATCCGGGCCGGTCATCATTTCCTCGGCGACCTTTTCGGTGCGCGTACGGATCGCCGCTTCCAGCTTGTCGCGCAACTCGGGATGCTCGGAAAGGAACGTCTTGGCGTTCTCGCGCCCCTGTCCGATCCGCACGCTGTCATAGCTGAACCATGCACCCGACTTCTCGACCAGTCCGGCCTTGACGCCGAGGTCGAGGATCTCGCCGATCTTGGAAATGCCCTGTCCGTACATGATGTCGAACTCGACCTGCTTGAACGGCGGGGCGACCTTGTTCTTCACCACCTTCACGCGGGTTGCGTTGCCGATGATCTCGTCGCGATCCTTGATCTGCCCGGTGCGACGGATGTCGAGCCGGACCGAGGCATAGAATTTCAGCGCATTGCCGCCGGTCGTGGTTTCCGGATTGCCGTACATCACGCCGATCTTCATGCGGAGCTGGTTGATGAAGATCACCATGCAGCGCGACCGGCTGATCGATCCGGTCAGCTTGCGCAGCGACTGCGACATCAGCCGGGCCTGAAGCCCGACATGGCTGTCGCCCATCTCGCCTTCGATTTCGGCGCGGGGAACGAGCGCCGCGACCGAATCGACCACCAGCACGTCGATCGCGTTCGACCGGACCAGCGTGTCGACGATTTCCAGCGCCTGCTCGCCGGTATCCGGCTGCGACACGATCAGTTCGTCGATGTTGACGCCCAGCTTCTTGGCATAGACCGGGTCGAGCGCATGTTCCGCGTCGACAAAGGCGACGGTGCCGCCGCCCTTCTGCGCTTCGGCCAGAACGTGCAGCGCCAGCGTGGTCTTGCCCGACGATTCAGGGCCATAGACTTCGATCACGCGACCGCGCGGCAGTCCGCCGACGCCGAGCGCGATGTCGAGGCCGAGCGAGCCGGTCGAGATCACCTCGACCTCCATCGACTGCTTCTGGCCCAGCTTCATCGCCGAACCCTTGCCGAATGCACGATCGATCTGCGCGAGCGCGGCGTCGAGCGCCTTCTGCCGCTCTGCCGCCGCCTTGTCGTTGGATGCCGCCATCTTGCTGTCGATTACCTTGAGGTTTGCCGCCATGTTCAGCCTCCCGCGTAGAGCAACCGCGTCGAGGGTTCAACGCGTGTGTTGAACAGCATGTATGGCATTTGTTCCGGTAGAACAAGACCGGAACATCAGGAATCGAACAGGAAGGGTTTCAGCCCAGACCGTTCAGCGCCTTTTCCACCCCGTCCATCGTGAACGGCTTGGACAGGACCGGGCGATTGCGGTGCGCGGATTCGATCATGTCGCCCGATCCGCCGGTCGCCAGCACGAACGGAATGCCCGCCGCCGCCAGCCGATCGGCCACCGGCCAGCTTTTCTCACCACCGCGCAGGTGCACGTCGAGGATCGCGGCGTCGATATCGCCCTTGTCGATGGCGCTCAGCGCATTGGCGACCGTGTCGGCGGTGCCGGCGACGGATTTGCCGAGGATGTCGAGAAAATCCTCGAGCATCATGGCGATGAGTGGCTCGTCTTCGACAACGAGAATACGCACGGGCGAAGTCATACGCGACGGGCCTTAGCGGTCAAATGCGGAACGTCCAACCGTTTTTCATGATGCGTCCAAGGTGTTCGTCAATGCATCGCGTGCGGCGGTCGCCAGTTGCTGAACGGAAAACGGTTTCGGCAGGAACGACACTTGATCCAGATCAATCGACCGGCGAAGTTGTTCCTCGGCATATCCCGACATGAACAGGATCGGCAGCGTGGGATAGGCACGCCGGACGTGACGTACCATCGTCGGCCCGTCCATCGTCGGCATCACCACGTCGGATATCAACAGGTCGATATGCCGCCCGTCGGCCAGCAGTTCCAGCGCCGCTTCGCCATGTTCGGCGGTCAGCACGGTATAGCCCTGCCGCGTCAGCGCGCGTTCGGCGATGGTGCGGACGATATCCTCGTCCTCGACCAGCAGGATCGTCCCCGATCCCCATGCCGGTCCGCCCGCCGGCGGCAGGTCGCCCTTCGGCCTGGGCAAGGCGGCACGCGGGCCGCCCGCGGTGTGGACCGGCAGGTGGATGGTGAAGGTCGATCCCTGCCCCATCCGTGAATCGACGAGGATGTGCCCGCCCGACTGGCGGATGATGCCATAGACGGTCGACAGGCCCAGCCCGGTGCCCTTCCCCACTTCCTTGGTGGTGAAGAACGGCTCGAAAATCTTGGGCAGCACGTCGGCGGGGATGCCCGCGCCGGTGTCGGACACTTTCAGCGTGACGTAATCGCCGATCGGCAACAGGTCGTCGTCCATCGCCCGCACCTGTTGCGCGCTGGTCGCCAGCGTCTCGATCGTCAGCGTGCCGCCGCCGCGCGGATTGGCGGCCAGCATCGCGTCGCGGGCATTGACGGCGAGGTTCACGACCACCTGCTCCAACTGCCCCGGATCGGCGCGCACCGGCCCCAGCCCGCGCCCGTGATTGACCACCAGTTGCACCGTTTCGCCCAGCAATCGCTTGAGCAAATTCGACACCTCCGAAATCACGTCGGGCAGTTGCAGGATCTGTGGCCGCAACGTCTGTTGCCGGGAGAAGGCGAGCAACTGTCGCGTCAGGCTGGCGGCGCGGTTGGAATTGGCGCGGATCTGCTGAATGTCGTCATAATCGCTATCGCCGGGGGAATGGCGCATCAGCATCAGGTCGCAATGGCCGATGATCGCGGTCAGGATGTTGTTGAAGTCGTGCGCGACGCCGCCCGCCAACTGGCCGACCGCCTGCATCTTGGTCGCCTGCGCCACCTGTCGCTTGAGCTTGCCCTCCTCGCCGGTATCGCGCAGCGACAGCACCACCGCCGCTTCGCCCAACCCGCGCGCGCCCGCGATCGACAATGCGATCGGCTCTTCGGGACGGCCCGCCAGCCGCACTGCCATGTCGGCGCTATGCTGTGCTCCGCCCGCGAAGCGCCGCACCGCATCGGCCAGCGCCGCCTTGTCCTCGCGCATCACCAGATCGCCGGGATAGAGCGGCAGCGCGGCGGGATCGACCCCGGTCGCGCGGACGAACGGATCGTTCATGTGCAGGAACCGCCCGTCGCGATCGACCAGCGCCATGCCGACGGGCAGCAGCGACACCAGCGCCCGCACCTGTCCCGCCGATCCCGGCGCGGCGACCGGCAACAGCCCGGCGGGGGCCTCCTGCTCGTCGAGCAGCGCGACCAGCACCGGGCCGTCGGGATCGTCGGCCAACGGCACCTCGACCACGCGCAGCGGGTCGCCGCCCATCCCCTCACGATCGAACCGGATCATCCCGCGCGGATCGGTGACGAGAAAGCGTGTCAGGTCCCGCCCGTCGAGATCGGCCTCGTCGCTGCCCGCCGCACGGGCGCGCAGCATCCGGTTGGCGGCACGGATGCGGCCATCGGGGCCGAGCAGCGCCAGCATCACCCCCGCCGCGCCCAGCCGCTCGCCCGCATCGCCGATGACCAGCGCCGCCGCCCCGGCCGCGTGTGCCGCCGCCGGACCGCCCTCGAACCGCCATACCAGCATCGCATCGCCCGCGCGGGTCAGCGTCACCGACAGCGGCGCATCGTCCACCCGCACCGCCAGCGTCGCGTCGCCGTCGCGCCACGCCGACCGCGCGGCGGCGGCGATCGCGGTCGCTTCGGGACCGTCCGGCACCACGCCCTGCGGCGGCGGATATCCGGGAAACAGCGCGGCATAGCGGTCGTTCGCGCATATCATCCGCCCCGCACGGTCGGTCACGGCCAGCGCGTGCGGACTGGCCGCCGCCAGCACCTGTGCCACCGACCAGTCGATCACCGGTTCCGCCACCTCGTCGCGCCGGGTCATCCGCCACCAGCCGACGACCGCCCCCGCCAGCACCAGCGCGGCGGCGGCGAACGCGGCGGCGACCACCGGATCGCCGACGACCCACAGGATGATGGCGGCGGCGACGACCCCGGTCGCGACCGCGACGGCGAACGGAACCAGCGGCGAGGTGGAGGATGGGGAAACGGGCGTCATTCCCGGCTGTTGCGGTGGTCCCGTCCCGCCGTCAAGCCGCCCCGCCCCTGCCCGTCGCAGCGTGGCGTCGCCCGTCGCTTCCGGGCGGGCGTTCGGCCAAAGGTCACGAAGGTCACACTCGCCCGCATTTCGCAACATACGATCCGGCGATGTCAAAGAGCGGAGGCGTAGGAACCCGTCCGTCGAACCGGCATGACGGCGGATGCGCTTGTAGGAAAGCGATGAATCGGATCGATGGATGCGGTTCGGTGCGGCGACGAGCGGCAGGTTTCAAAATGTGCGACGCAAATGTGCGACGCAGTTGTCGCCATCGGCCGGATACGCGGCGTCCTCGGAATCGATGCTATTTCGGGAATGACCGGGTCTGGGTGGGAAGCGGTCGTTCAAAATCTCGGGTTTTCACCTCTGCGGACAGCAAGAGCTCGATTGACGCAGTATAGCGTGGCCGCGAGCGGCGGGAGAACGAGGACCGCCGCAACTAGGAAGGTGTCCAACCCTACTCCAAAGAAAGCGAAGGTCATCCAGATCATCCAGCCGAAAGCGACATCAAGGATGACTGTGGCCACGATCAAAGCGGCCAACAAAAGTTTCGTATTGAAGTTCACCTTCGGCATGCGCTCTTTTTAGCAGCCAGCGTGTAATGCGTCATGTCCGCAAATAGGCGTTTCTGGTCATGAGGGTACCGCGCAGCCAAAACGCGGGTATGATAGTTGTCGAACGCCGCAAATTTGCGTGGCCGCAACGGAACGGTCCTCCGCCAGGTGAATGTCTAGAACTGGTGGAAAGCTATCCTTTAGCGGGGACTGAATCGGCGCTATGTCAGCCTTAGAGTGCATCGAATTGGGGTGAAAGTGTTTCGGCTAGTTTACGATGTAGGGACGTCGCCTGACCAATGGTGGAGGGAGGTGGGCTGGATATTCCTGCTTCCACTTGCAGGGCTACTCTCAATTTTCATACCAGAAAAGATACGCCATTCTCGGTTTTATCGCGGCCCCAAAGGGACTGCGGCGAAGGTATTTGGCTTAGCTTTCTTTTTGATCACGGGATCAATTGCGAGCTTCGCAACTATAAACCATTTTCGCCAAAAGGCGGACTTCGAAGAGTCGGAACGAAGAGGGCAGGTGTCGTTCGTTGAGGGGTGTTTGCAAGGTTTTCACCCTATGCCGCATTCGGGGCATGACTCGGAACGCTTGTTTATAGCTGGGCGGCGATTTAGCTACTCCGACTTTGACGAGAGTTCATCCGCCTTCAATAATACGGAAGCATACGGCGGTCCGATACATTCGGATAGCGGTGTAAAAATCTGGCACTCTGGAAATAATATCATCCGGTTGGCGGTACGAGACCACGCGTGCCCACCAGCGCCTGACGTTTCTTAAATGTCGCCTACTGGGTCGAAACCCGCCGTTCCCTGCTTTCTCACAAACGAACGCAGAGCCGGAAAGCAACGCCGTCATCACACGAACGGCCACAGGCGAATCCTGCTTTTCCTCATTTCCCAAACAGCCGCCCGACATGGAAAAACGGGAACGGCACGGCTCGCCGAAATCGGCGGTTTCCGGAAGAGAGCCAGTCGACCGAACCGCTGCGACGAACTCCCCTCACTTCCGCCCGAACAGCTTCTCCACATCCTGCATCTGCAACTTCACCCATGTCGGGCGGCCGTGGTTGCACTGGCCCGATCGCGGGGTGACTTCCATTTCGCGGAGCAGCGCGTTCATTTCGGCGACCGACAGGGTGCGCCCGGCGCGGACCGATCCGTGACAGGCCATCGTCGCGGTCACATGGTCGATGCGCTCCTTCAGCGACAGAGCGGCGTCGTGCGTGCGCAGATCGTCGGCAAGGTCGGTGACTAGGCCGAGGACGTCGCCATGGCCGAGGATCGCGGGCGTCGCGCGGACCAGCATCGCGCGCGGGCCGAAGCGTTCCAGCTCCAGCCCGAATTCGGCCAGTTCCCCCGCGCGATCCTCCAGCGCGTCGCACGCCACTTCGTCCAGTTCGACGACTTCGGGGATCAACAGCGCCTGTCGCGGGACCCCGCCGGTCGCCAGCGCGGCGCGCATCCGTTCCATCACCAGCCGTTCGTGCGCGGCGTGCTGATCGACCAGCACCAGCCCGTCCTCCGCCTCCGCGACGATATAGGTCTTGGCGACCTGCCCCCGCGCCGCGCCTAGCGGGAAATGCGTGGCGGCGGGCGGTGCCGTGTCGGCGACTTCGGCACGCGCCTGTGGCGGGGGTGCGAAGAAGGTCGGGCGGCGGTCGTGAAACGCGAAGCCGGACGCCGGGACCGATGACGGCGCGGGGGCTTCGGCCAACGGCGCCAGCGAGGGCGCGGGTTCGGACGTCCATGCCGCCATCGCCTGTTCCGCCGGGCGCTGCACCGCGCGGAACCCGGCCTCGTCCAGTGCGCGCCGCAGCCCGCCGACGATCAGTCCGCGCGCGGCGGCGGCATCGCGGAACCGCACTTCGGTCTTGGCCGGGTGGACGTTCACGTCGATCAGGTCGGGATCGACGTCGAGGAACAGCGCGACCACCGCGTGCCGGTCGCGCGCCAGCATCTCGGCATAGGCACCGCGCACCGCGCCGCTCAGCAACCGGTCGCGCACCGGACGACCGTTGACGAACAGATATTGATGATCGGCCACGCCGCGATTGAACGTCGGCAGGCCCGCGACCCCGCCCAGCCGCATCCCTTCGCGCGACCAGTCGAGTGCGACCGAATTGGCGGCCAGCGCCCGGTCGGTCAGCGCGGCGACCCGTTCGGGCCGCGTCTCGCCACCCTGTACGCCCAGCACGCGGCGACCGTCATGCTCCATCGTGAAGGCGATGTCGGGTCGCGCCATCGCCAGCCGCTTCACCTGATCGACGCACACCGCAAACTCCGACCGGGCGGAACGCAGGAACTTGCGGCGCGCGGGCACCCGCGCGAACAGCCCCTCGACCCGGATGCGCGTGCCCGGCGGGACGGCGGCGGGGCGATCCTCCACCACCTGTCCATTGTCGACGACGCGCAGCCAGCCCTCTGCCCCCGCCGGGCGGCTCTCGATCGACAGGCGTGCGACGCTGGCGATCGACGGCAGCGCCTCGCCGCGAAAGCCCAGCGTCGTGACCGCCTCGATCCGGTCGTCGGGCAGCTTCGACGTGGCATGCCGTTCCAGTGCCAGCGCCATGTCGGACGGCGACATGCCGCATCCGTCGTCGCTAACCTCGATCAAATCGATGCCGCCCGACGCGATCCGGATCGCGACGCGGGTCGATCCGGCGTCGATGGCGTTCTCCACCAGTTCCTTCAACGCGGAAGCAGGGCGTTCCACCACTTCTCCGGCGGCGATACGGTTGACTAGATGCTCGGGGAGACGGCGTATTGACATGGATGCCGCTCTAGCCCAAGCGGCGCCATCCCGCGACCCGCAACCGCCTTCTGGCAACCGATCGACCAAACTCCCGAAAGGGCGCCGATCGGACGGGTCGAGGTACAAGCTGCGAACCGCCGCGTCGGGGCACGCGGACAAGGACGGAAGTATCGATGGCCTTCTCGCGTTTCTTCAAGTTCATGTCGCACGATATGGCGATCGATCTGGGCACCGCCAACACGGTGGTATACCTGCGCGGTCGTGGCGTCGTGCTCAACGAGCCGTCGGTGGTGGCGGTCGAGACGCTGAACGGCGTGAAGCGGGTCAAGGCGGTCGGCGACGACGCCAAGCTGATGATGGGCAAGACCCCCGGTTCGATCGAGGCGATTCGCCCGCTGCGCGACGGGGTGATCGCCGACATCGATGTCGCCGAACAGATGATCAAGCATTTCATCCAGAAGGTGCACGGCCAGCGCCGTTTCATCCGCTGGCCCCAGATCGTGATCTGCGTCCCGTCGGGATCGACCAGCGTCGAACGCCGCGCGATCCGCGATGCCGCGTCGAACGCGGGCGCGTCGCAGGTGTGGCTGATCGAGGAGCCGATGGCCGCCGCGATCGGCGCGGACATGCCCGTCACCGAACCGATCGGCAGCATGGTCGTCGACATCGGCGGCGGCACGACCGAAGTCGCGGTGCTGTCGCTGCGCGGTCTCGCCTATTCCACGTCGGTCCGCGTCGGCGGCGACAAGATGGACGAAGCGATCGTCAGCTATGTCCGTCGCAACCATAACTTGCTGATCGGCGAAGCCACGGCGGAGCGGATCAAGCAGGAAGTCGGCACGGCCAAGCCGCCCGCCGACGGCATCGGCACGCTCATCTATATCAAGGGTCGCGACCTGGTGAACGGCGTGCCCAAGGAAATCCAGATCAACCAGGGCCAGATCGCCGAGGCGCTGTCCGAACCGGTCGCCGCCATCGTCGAAGGCGTGCGGATCGCACTGGAGAATACCGCGCCCGAACTGGCCGCCGATATCGTGGATCAGGGCATCGTCCTGACCGGCGGCGGCGCGCTGTTGCAGGGGATCGACGAGGTGCTGCGCGACGAAACCGGCCTGCCGGTGACGGTGGCGGAAAACCCGCTGACCTGCGTCGCGATCGGCACCGGACGCGCGCTGGAAGATCCGATCTACAAGGGCGTCCTGCTCGCCGTCTGATCGAAAGGTTTCGCGGGCATGTCGCCGCCACGCAACCGTCGCCCCGGCTTTTCGCGACGGGCACAATATACCGTATTCGCTGCCTATGTCCTGGCGGCGACGGGGGCGTTGCTTGGCGCGATCCTGCTCGTCATCTCGATCATCGACCCGCGCGCCTTCGCCGCCCTGCGCGGCGCGGTGCGGGAGGCGACGACGCCGGTATCGGCCGGACTCGACTGGATCTGGGACGGGGTTGCGTCGGTGCCGCGCGGTGTCGGCGACTATATCGGCGCGGTCGATGAAAACCGTGCGCTGAAGGCCCGCGAGGAAGCGACCCGTCGCTACCTGATTCAGGCGCGAACGCTGAACCGTGAGAATATCCGGCTGCGGCGGCTGCTCGACCTGCGCGACCGGTCGCCGATGCCGGTGGTGACCGCGCGGCTGGTCAACAGTTCGGCCAGCAGCACCCGTCGCTTCGCCACGCTCAACGCCGGATCGCGACAGAATGTGTTGCGCGGACAACCGGTGCGCGGCCCCAACGGGCTGATCGGGCGGGTGATCGAAACCAGCCCGAACACCGCCAGCGTCCTGTTGCTGACCGACCCCGAAAGCATCGTCCCCGTGCGCCGTACCCGCGACGGACTGTCGGCGATCGTCGTCGGGCTGGGCAACGGACTCGTCGAGGTACGGTCGGCGGGCATCGCCAACGCCGCGCTGCTGGCGGGCGACGTGTTCGTCACTTCGGGCACCGGCGGCATCTATCCCCCCGGCGTCGCGGTGGCACAGGTCGCGCGCAGCGGCCGCGACGTCACCGTCGCCCGCGTGTTCGCCGATCCCGACGGGCTGGATTTCGCGCTGGTCGAACGCGCGTTCCTGCCCCCGCCCGTTCCCCGGCCGGAACCGACCGCGACGCCCACGCCCGCCCCCGCCGCCCGATGAAACTGCTCGGCCCGGTCGACGACGGCAGCGCGGTCAACGTCACGCGCCGTGCGATCGTCAGCATCCTGATCGGATCGCTGGTCACGTTGATCCCGGTGATTGCCGCCGTCCCGTTCCTGCCGCCGTTCGGGCTGCTGATGCTGCTGGGCTGGCGGTTGTTGCGGCCCGACACGCTGCCGGTCTGGGCAGCGGCACCGCTCGGCCTGTTCGACGATCTGGTGAGCGGGCAGCCGCTGGGCAGCGCGATGCTGTTGTGGCAATTGTGCACGCTGACGATCGATCTGGTCGATACCCGGCTGTTGGCGCGGGACTTCTGGCACGACTGGTTGCTGGCGGGCGGATCGATCGCGGTTTGCATCGTGTTGGGCCGCGCCTTTGCCTCGACGTTGGGCGCGCATGTCGATACGGTAATGTTGTTCCAGATACTGGTGTCCGTCGCGTTGTTTCCGCTGGCGACACGGGTTTGTACGGCGCTTGGCGGCCGCGAGGATGAATGAGCAGGATCGTCACCGAAGCCGCACAGGCGTTCAGCTTCTCCCGGCGGGCGATGGTGCTGGGCGGCGCGCAGGCGGCGGTCGGGCTGGTGCTGGCCGGGCGGATGGCGTGGCTGTCGGTCGCGGAGAACGAGCGCTATAACCTGCTGGCCGAAAGCAACCGCGTCAACCTGACCATGATCCCGCCCCGGCGCGGCTGGATCATCGACCGGCACGGCGCGCCGATCGCCAACAACCGCACCGATTTCCGCGTCGACCTGATCCCCGACCGGCTGGAGGATGGCGACCGCGTGCTGGGCGAATTGCGCAGCCTGCTGGCGCTGACGCCCGAAGACATGGCGCGGATTCAGACCGACCTGAAGCGGGCGGGCAATTTTCAGCCGGTGCAGGTCGCCGAGAATCTCGACTGGGAACGCTTCGCGGCGGTCAGCGTGCGCCTGCCCGAACTGCCGGGCGTCCAGCCGACGCGCGGCTTTTCGCGCAGCTATCCCGGCGGCGCGGCGGTCGCGCATCTGACCGGCTATGTCGGCGCGGCGACCGCCGAACAGTTCAAGGCGACGCGCGACCCGCTGATGGTCACACCGGGTTTCAAGCTTGGCAAGGATGGCCTTGAAAAGGCACTGGAATCGCAATTGCGCGGGAAGGCCGGGGCCAAGCGCGTCGAAGTCACCGCGCGGGGGCAGATCGTGCGCGAACTCGACAGCCGCCCCGACCGGCAGGGGCGCAACGCCCGTCTGACGATCGACCTGGGGCTACAGGAATATGCCGCGCGCCGGATGGGTCCGGCGTCCGGGTCGGCGGTGGTGATGGACGCGGTCACCGGCGACCTGTTGGCGATGGTGTCGATGCCCGCCTATGACCCCAACAGCTTTTCGGACGGCATCGGCCGGCTGGAATGGAAAATGCTGTCGGACAACGACCATATTCCGTTGATGAACAAGACGTTGCAGGGGTTATATCCGCCGGGTTCGACGGTGAAGCCGATGCACGCGCTGGCGATTCTGCAATCGGGGATCGATCCGCGCCGCCGGGTGAATTGCGCGGGCGTGCTACAGGTCGGCACCGGCCGGTTCCACTGTCACAAGCGGGGCGGCCACGGTCCGCTCGACATGGTCGGTGCGGTCGCGCAAAGCTGCGACATCTATTTCTACACGATGGCGCGCGAGCTTGGGTACGACGCCTTCGCCCCGACCGTGCGGCAAATGGGCCTGGGCGCGGAATATGAGTTGCCGTTCCAGTCGCAACGCTATGGCACCGTGCCAGATAGCGCGTGGAAGCTACGGAAATACAAGCAGAAATGGACCGTGGCGGATTCGGTCAATGCCTCGATCGGGCAAGGCTATGTCCTGACCAACCCGCTGCAACTGGCGGTGATGGCGGCGCGACTGGCGCAGGGGCGACAGGTGGTGCCGCGCCTGTTGCTCGACCGGCCGCATAGCCCCGCCCCGTCGATGGGCATCGATCCCGACATGCTGGCGACGGTCCACCGCGCGGCATGGGCGGTGGTGAACGGCGGCGGCACCGCGGGACGCGCGCGGTTTCAGGGACTGCCCCCCGAGATCCAGCTTGCTGGCAAGACCGGGACGGCACAGGTGCGGCGCATCACGATGGCCGAACGCCGCACCGGTGTGCTGGGCGACGGCGCGATTCCGTTCAGGATGCGCGATCACTCGCTGTTCATCGGCTATGCCCCCGCCGCCGCGCCGCGCTATGCCGTGTCGGTCGTGCTGGAGCATTCCGGCCATATCTATACCGCCGCCCCCATCGCCAGCGACATCCTGTCGTGGCTGTTCGACCGGGACAAGGCGATGGCGCGGCTCGAACCGCTCGAACGCGAATGGGGCGGCGACGTGAAGACGCGGATGGCGACCGAATGGCGCGCGTTTCAGGCGGCACAGGCCACCCCGGTCCTGTCGGTGCCCGCCACCCCCGCCGATGTCGAGGGTGCGACCACCAACGTCGTCGATTCCGCCGTCGCGGCACAGACCCAGCCCGACACCGCCGTCGCCCAATCCAACGTGACCGATCGTACCGAATGAAGCGTATCAATCAGACGACCTCGCACGGGCTGGGCTTCGTTCCCGCCCCGTTGGCGCAATTGCCGTGGCGGGTGCTGCTGCTGCTGATCGCGATCGGCGGGTTCGGCCTCGTCGTGCTGTTCTCCGCCGCCGGGGGCAAGGTCGACCCGTGGGCGTCGCGACAGGGGATCGCCTTCGCCATCTTCCTGTGCGCCGCGATCGGCCTGTCGCGAATACGGGTATCGTTCTGGCAGAACATGGCCCTGCCCGCCTATGCCGTCATCACCGTCCTGCTGGTGCTGGTCGAACTGCTGGGCGCGGTGAAGGGCGGGTCGCAGCGGTGGCTCGACCTCGGCTTCATCCGGGTGCAGCCGTCCGAATTCATGAAGCCGGTGATCGTGCTGGCGCTCGCGCGCTTCTACGACCTGTTGCCGCCGGGGGAGATCCGACGGTTCGGCGCGGTATGGCCCGCGGCGGTGATGCTGGGCGTGCCCGCCGGGCTGGTGATGCTGCAACCCGATCTGGGCACCGCGCTGATGATTACGGCGGGCGGGTTGACCGTGATGTTCCTCGCGGGACTGCCGATCCGCCTGTTCGTCGGCGGCGCGCTGGCCGTCGCGATCGCCGCGCCGCTGGCCTATCACTTCGCGCTGCATGACTATCAGCGCAATCGCGTACTGATCTTCCTCGATCCCGAGAGCGATCCGCTGGGCACCGGCTATCACATCAGCCAGTCCAAGATCGCGATCGGATCGGGCGGCATCTTCGGCAAGGGGTTCCTGAACGGCACGCAGAGCCATCTCGATTACCTCCCCGAAGGCCATACCGATTTCGTGTTCGCGACGATGGCGGAGGAATGGGGGCTGGTCGGCGGCGTGTTGCTGATCGCCGCGTTCATCCTGCTGGTGCGGTGGGGCGTCGGCGTCGGCGTGCGCGCGGAAGGGCGCTTCGCCAAGCTGGTCGCGGGCGGGCTGGCCACCACCATCTTCTTCTATGTCGCGATCAACCTGATGATGGTCATGGGGCTGGCCCCGGTGGTCGGCATTCCCCTGCCGCTGGTCAGCTATGGCGGGTCGGCGCAGATGACCGTGCTGGGCTGTATCGGCATATTGATGGCGATCGACCGCCAGAATCGCGACCGCGTGCGCTTCTGATCCGGTTTTTTTCGGGGCAGGCGATTTAGGGGTTTGCCTCTGCGTCAGGGTTCGCTAAAGGCCCCGCTCCAACGGCGGACGGCAACCCCGACCGCCCCATCGCGCAGGCGACGGACGCATAGCTCAGTTGGTAGAGCAGCTGACTCTTAATCAGCGGGTCCTTGGTTCGAGCCCAAGTGCGTCCACCATCCTGTCCGCGCATGGACGCATAGCTCAGTTGGTAGAGCAGCTGACTCTTAATCAGCGGGTCCTTGGTTCGAGCCCAAGTGCGTCCACCATTATTCCACATCGCCGTAGCCGATCCGGTCGTTCGGATACTCGCATGGGCCGTCGTGCGCACCGCAACAAATGCGCACCGCCATGTTTCGTGAATCTGGAGCAATACCCCGGCGGTCGTCGCGAAACGGGGATGCGGCATCCCTGCCGCATCCCCCGCCGCCCGATCAGAACCGAACGCGCAGCGTGCCGCGATAGGACTGGTTGCGGACGTCGCGTTCGATGGTGGTGTCCGCCGCGACCGACAGTTCGACCGCGCCGCTGGTATAGCCGATGCCGCCGCCGACCTCGCCCCATTCCTCGTCGCTCGACGGCAGGGCGAAGGCGGCGCTGGGGCCGATGCCGTTGGCGAAGTTGGCGCGGAAGAAGTCCGGGCGATCCTCGAACTCGCGGACATAATAGGCCGAGGCAAAGGCCCGCAGCCCGCCGACATTGCCGTCCGCCAGCGCACCGGCGCGCCCCTGAAGGCTGACATAATCGTCCGCGTCATAGCGCAGCGCCGGTCCGCCGCCGCTTTCGACGGTCGGGGTGAACCCGAGGCTGCTGGCGCGTACCGCGATGCGCGGCCCGACCCGGAACCCGTCGGTGCCCGGCAGGTACGCGACGCCGACTTCGCCCGACAGCGCCAGTGCATTGTCGCGCGACCGCAGCGTGTACGGCGTGGCGGCAAGCGCGACGGCGCGCGCGGTCTTTGCCTGATACACGCCCGCACCCGCCTGTACGTCGGCGGTCAGGCCGCCCGGTGCCTCGATCTTGCCGTACAACGTGCCCTGGATCAGCGTACCCTTGGCATATTGGCCGAACTGCTGCTCGCTCGAAATGTCGCTGTACGACAGGCCGAAGCCGAGGACCGCCGTGTCCGACAGCGCCTTTTCGATGCCACCGGCCAGGTAGAAGCCGTCGAACGATTCACGACCGCCCTGCGGCAGCGCGGTCGGCATCGACGGGGCGCTGCCACGGATATAGCCCCCCGAAATGAACGCGCTGGTATCCTCGGGCAACACGCCTTCGCGGATGCTGGTGTCGGCGGCGTCGAGCTGGGCCGATGCCATGCCGGGCGCGACGATCGCGCCGACCATCACGTCGGTCGGGCGGCCGGTCACGGCCAGCGTTCCGCCGGTCGTCCCGGCGGGATCGAGCGCGGCGATCCGCTCACGATAGAAGCGCGCCATATTGTCGAGCGCGGCGGTGCCGATCGCCCGCTTGGTCGTTTCGGCGCGCGGCGCCAGCCCTTCGAGCGAGGCCTGAATCCCGCCCTGCGTCAACAGATCGAGGATGCCATAGGCTTCGGACACGCCCGCATAGTTGCTCGCTCGGTTCTGATCGAGGAGCTGGGCATAAGCGGTCTGCACCGGGGTGTTGGCGACGACGCTGGCATAGGTGCCCGCCTCGATCCGCGCGGTGACGCTGTTGGCGGTATAGCCGAGCACCGGGCGCAGGATCGCGCTGATCGGTGCCGGGGCGGCGAAGCGACCGACCAGACCGCGTTCGGCGGTCAGGATGGTGAAGCTGTCGTTATAGCGGATGGTGCTGCCCGCGACCGGCACGAACTGCACCGACCCGCCGACGCTGGCGCGGCCGTTGGTGGTCGCGGTCGTGGCGAGCACGGCGACCCGATCGGACACGCCGCCATTGGCGATGTCGATCACCAGTTGCGATCCCGACGACAGGATCAGGTTGCCGCCGATGGTCAGTGTGCCAGTGGTGCCGATCGTGCCGGGCGCGATCGTGCCCGACACGCTGGTCAGGAACGGCGTGTCGATGCGACCCGAACCGCTGACCAGCCCGCCGAGCAGAAAGTAATCGCCGCCGGTGCGGATGCGCCCGTCGACGACCGTCTGGCCGCTCAACTGATTGATTTCGATCAGGCTGGTCAGCGACCCCGCGCTGGTCACGTTCAGCCGCGCGCCGCCATTGGCGATCGACAGGCGATCGATGGTGACGGCGGTATCCAGCGTGGTGGTCCCCGCCGCGCCCAGCGTCACGTCGAAATAGCGTGCGACCACGCCCGATGCCTTGATCGGATCGCTGTTGTTGGGCACGAAATTGGTCGCGCCGGGCAGGCCGTTGGCCAGCGTCGCCGCCGGACGCGCCGCCGCCGTCGGGTTGGTCTCTACCGGGCCGCGCGCCACCGGAACGCCGTTGACGTAGTAGATGCCGGTCGCAAGATCCTGGCACTCGGACGAACCGGGGAAGTCGAGGCACAACTGCCCGAAATCGCCGCCTGCCCCCGCTTCGCCCAGACCCACCGTGGTCGGCAGTCCGTTGACGAGGTTGCCGTTGGCGAGCACCTGATAATTCGGGTCGAGATCGACCGCCCAGTGTGTGGCGTCGGTCCATTTCGCGTCGCCCGCCTTGGCGCTGACATAGCGGTACGGGTTGCTGGCGACGATATAGTCCCAATAGAGATAGAGCGGCTGATAGAAGGACGTCGTGCCATAGCTGGACGACGGCTGCGCCGCGAAATAGCGCGACCCGCCCGACAGCACGCCCAGCACCACCGGCTTGGAATAGGTCCGGTCGAGGATCAGCGGGCCACCCGAATCGCCCCCGGCGGTGATGCCTTCGTTGGGGAGCGCGTTGTCCTTGAACAGGTTGAAATCGAACGGACTGGACGCGGCGGTGCCGCGACGCGGATCATCGAGATCGGTGAAATACAGGTTCTGGTTCAGATTGCCGCTGGCGTCGTTGAAGATGAACGTGTCGATGTCGCGGAGCGAGGTCAGCGCGCCGAGATAGTTCTCCGCCACGCGCCGACGGTAATCGATGCCCCCGCTGTCGCCGGTCGGGCCGACGCCGTTGCGGCCATAGCCGGTGATGGTGACATGATAGCCGGTGCCGGTCGCCTGATTGATCGAGGACGGGGCGGGCAGCGCGGAGAACAGCAGCGCCCATGCCGGAATGCCGACGGCGGGCGTGTCGAGCGAGGCGACGGCGACGTCGGCCTGAAGAAATCCGAGATTTTCCGGCTTCAGCGATGCGGCGAGATACGACACCTGATTGACGTTGAACAAGGCGTTGGCCGGGGTCGAGCGGAACGCGGTCACGCCGGTCGCGGCATTGCCGAACAGCCAGTCGCGTACGCCCTGAAGATTGTCGGCCTTGAACGCGAACGAGATCGGGGTGTTGCCTGCTTCGGTGCCATAGGCTCCGGCGGCACGGGTGTTCACGCAATGCGCGGCAAAGATCACCATGCGCGGATTGACCAGCGTACCGGTGCACAGGTTCAGGCTGCCGCCGCCAGCGCTGATGAACATCTGCCCGACGCCGGTGATGTCCTTGGGATCACGCGCGGTCGTCGGCGTGCTCGGCGGCACGATCACGACCTGTGGTTCCTCGATCGACTGTTCCGGCCGGGCGACGCCGACCTGCGGTGCCGCGATCACCATGCCCGCGGCATGGGGTGCCGTGATCGTCGCTTCCGGTCGCTCCTGTGCCTGTGCCTGCGCGGCGAATGGCACCACCGACGTCAGCAAGGCGCAGCGGAGCAAGCGGCGAAACGCCGGCGAACGAACTTCGGACATGCAAATACCCTCTGTAATCAGTGCGGTGACCGGAAACCCCCCGTACCGCCTGCCCGCATCCTATGTGGCCAAGCCCCGGTGTCAATTTGATCCGCGGACATCGCGATATGATATACGACGTGTGGCAATCCGGTATCACCACCTCCGTAACGACCGGTGCGATCGACCCCGTGCCGCCCTCGCTTCCACCGATGGTACTTTACGACAGTTGACACGAGCACGACCGCATGGCGGAAGCCCGATATGGAATCCCCCGGCGCGCGCGCGGTCAAGCGCATCACCATCGTCGAGGTCGCGGCCCATGCCGGCGTCTCGACCAAGACCGTCTCGCGCGTGCTGAACGGCGAACCGCACGTCAAACCGGCGGTGCGCGACCGCGTGCACGAAGCGGTGCGTGCGCTGAACTATCACCCCAACGTAATGGCGCAGGGGCTGGCGCGGCAGCGGTCGCACCTGATCGGCCTCGTCTATGAAAACCCGTCGCCCAGCTATGTCGTCGAACTTCAGATGGGCGTACTCGACCGGCTGCGGGGCGAACGCTATCGCCTCGTCGTGCTGCCGGTGCAATCGGTGGCGGAGCATGAGGGCGAGGTCGTCGCGCTGCTGCGCTCGGCGGCGGTCGACGGCGCGGTGCTGGCCCCGCCCGCATCGGACAATCGCCGGGTGCTGGACGACCTGACCGCGATCGGTATGCCGTTCGCCCGCATCGCGCCGACGATGTGGCCGGACATCGGCCCCGGCGTGGAGGTCGACGACATCGCGGCGGCGCGCGAAATCGCGGGCCATGTGCTGGCGCGCGGGCATCGCCGCATCGCGATCGTGCGCGGCGATCCGACCCACGCCGCCGCCGCCGTCCGCATGACCGGCTATGCCCGGGCGTTCGCGGAGGCGGGGGTCGCGATCGATCCGACGCTGGTCGTCGACGGTCTGTTCACCTTCGATTCCGGGTTCGCCGCCGCCCGTACCCTGCTGGCCCGGCCCGACCGGCCGACCGCGATCCTTGCCCAGAACGACGACATGGCGGTCGGCGCGCTGATGGCGGCGCGGGAAGCGGGGATCGACGTGCCCGCCGACCTGTCGATCGCCGGATTCGACGATTCGGAGGTCGCACGCATCACCTGGCCGCGCATCACCACGATCCGCCAGCCGGTGTTCGAAATGGCGGTCACGGCGACGTCGCTGCTGCTAGACCGGCTGGCCGGTGCGCCGATGAAGGCGGCGATGCGCCACGACCATCGATTGATGCAGCGGGAATCGGTTGCAGCACCCCCTGCGGACGCTTCGCTCTAGCGCTATAGGATTACAGGCAATAGAGCAGCCTTTCGCGCCCGCGCCGTTCCGACGGTGCGGCGTCAGGGAATGAAGGCTCGGGTTGGTCCGCGATCGCGGAGCAGGGCCGCAGCGTAAGGGAGTTGGTGGATGACCGACGAAACACAGATTGCCGACGCATTCGACGCCCGCGTGCGCCGCCGTGAGGAACGCCGCGACTTCTTCCGCGCCTTCGGGGCGGCGGCGGCGGTCGGGGGCGGACTGGCGCTGGCATCGTGCGGCGGCGGTGACGACGACGACCCCACCCCCTCGCCGACCGCCACCGCTACCGCCACGCCGACCCCTACCCCGACCGCGACGTCGAGCGGCGGGCTGAACGATGGCGACATCCTCAACTTCGCGCTGAACCTCGAATATCTCGAAGCGCAATTCTATCTGTTCGCCGCAACCGGTACGGGCCTGCCCGATACGCTGCGCACCGGCCCGACCGGCACGACGCCGGGTGCCGTCACCGGCGGCCGGAAGGTGACGTTCACCGACCCGATCATCGCCAATTTCGCCCGCGAGATCGCACAGGACGAACGTGCGCACGTCGAATTTCTGCGCAACGCGCTCGGCACCGTCGCCATCGCCCAGCCCGCGATCGACATCAGCGCCACCGCCACCAGCGCCTTTTCCAACGCCGCGCGCGCCGCGGGCCTGATCGGCGCGGGCGAGACGTTCGACCCCTATGCCAATGACGAGAATTTCCTGCTCGGCGCGTTCATCTTCGAGGATGTCGGCGTCACCGCCTACAAGGGGGCGGCCGCGCTGCTCTCGCTCCCCACCTTGTTGCAGGCAGCGGCCGGTATCCTCGCGACCGAGGCATATCACGCCGCGATGATCCGCTCGGCCCTGTATACGAAGGGGCTGACCACGCCGCGTCTGATCGACGCGACCGAAGGCATCTCGTCCGCGCGCGACGCGCTCGACGGCGGATCGGACATCGATCAAGGCATCCGCGCCATTGGCAACCAGTCGAACATCGCACCGCTCGACGCCAACGGCATCGCGTTCAGCCGGACACCGGCGCAGGTACTCAACATCGCGTTCCTCAATCGCACCGCGGTCACGGCGGGCGGGTTCTTCCCGTCCGGTGTCAACGGCACCATCAAGACCAGCGCAGCGAATTGAGCCAGGGAGCGACCATGATGACGAATGATTCGATGCAGCAGGTCCTCGACGCCTGCGAAGCACGCCGCGCCGACCGCCGCGATTTCCTCCGCGCCGCCGGGGGCGTGTCCGCCGCCGTCGCCGGTGCCTCGCTGCTCGCCGCCTGCGGCGGTGGCAATGACAATAGCGCCACTCCGACCCCGACACCGACGCCGACCTCCACGGTAACGCCGACGCCGACCCCCACCGCGTCGCCCGCGACCGATGCCGACGTGCTGAACTTCGCGCTCAACCTCGAATATCTCGAAGCGAATTTCTATGCCTTCGCCACTACCGGCGCAGCGCTGCCCAGCGACCTGACCAGCGGTACGGGAGCACAGGGCGCCGCCACCGGTGGTCGTCTCGTGACCTTCACCGATCCGCTGGTCGGGCAATATGCGCGCGAGATCGCGGCCGACGAGCGCGCGCATGTCGCGTTCCTGCGCAACGCGATCGGCGCGACCGCGATCGCGCAGCCCGCGATCGACCTTGGCGTGGCGGCGACCAACGCCTTCTCCAACGCCGCGCGCGCCGCCGGGATCATCACCGGCGCGGGTGCGACGTTCGACGTCTATGCCAATGACGAGAATTTCCTGCTCGGCGCGTTCCTGTTCGAGGATCTGGGCGTCACCGCCTATCGCGGGGCGATCGGCTTCCTGACCAACAAGACCTATATCGAGGCGGCGGCGGGTATCCACGCGGCCGAAGCCTATCATGCCGGGCTGGTCCGGTCGGTCCTGTATCGCAAGGGGATCGCGACGCCGACGCTGATCGATCGCACCGAAGCGCTGTCGAACGCGCGCGACACGCTGGACGGATCGCTCGATCAGGATCAGGGCGTCCGCCCGGTCAACGAAGCATCGAACATCGTGCCGACCGACAGCACCGGGCTGACCTTCTCCCGCGCGCCCGCGACGGTGCTGAACATCGCCTATCTCAATCAGGCATCGGTCGCGGCGGGCGGGTTCTTCCCGGCGGGCGTCAACGGCCTGCTCAAGACGAGCGCCGCGAACTGACATTGCCGGGTCCACCGGGGGAGACGACGATGGCACCGCCACCCGCCGCACACGACGCCACCCCCGACCGGCGGCCCAGCCTGCCCGGATCGTTCCGTACCATCGCGGTGCCGAGCGGGACCGGGCAGTTCTGGCGCAAGTTCGGCGCGTTCGCCGGGCCGGGCTATCTGGTCGCGGTCGGCTATATGGACCCCGGCAACTGGGCGACCGACATCGCCGGGGGATCGGCATTCGGCTATACGCTGTTGTCGGTCATCCTGTTGTCGAACATCATGGCGATGGTCCTGCAATCGCTGTCGGCCAAGCTCGGCATCGTCACCGGGCTGGACCTCGCGCAGGCGTGCCGCGAATATTACCCGAAGCCCGTGCGGTGGGTATTGTGGGTGCTGTGCGAACTGGCGATCATCGCCTGCGACCTGGCGGAGGTGATCGGCACCGCCATCGCCCTGCAATTGCTGTTCGACATCCCGCTGGTGATCGGCGTGTGCATCACCGCCGTCGACGTGATGCTGATCCTGCTGCTCCAGCAATATGGCTTCCGCAAGCTGGAAGCGTTCATCGTGGCGTTGCTGATCGTCATCGCGGGCTGTTTCGCGGTCGAACTGTTCCTTGCCCAGCCGTCGCTGGCGGCGATCGCGGGCGGGCTGATCCCGACGACGGAGATCATCACCAACCCGGCGATGCTCTACATCGCGATCGGCATCCTCGGTGCGACGGTGATGCCGCACAACCTGTATCTCCACTCCTCGATCGTCCAGACGCGCAGCTTCGACCGCACGCCCGACGGGCGGCGCGAAGCGATCAGGATGGCGACGCTCGACAGTTCGGTCGCGCTGATGCTGGCGCTGTTCATCAACGGCGCGATCCTCGTGCTGGCGGCGGCGGCGTTCCACACCGCGGGGCGCACCGACGTGGCGGAGATTCAGGACGCCTATCAATTGCTGACGCCGATGCTGGGCGCCGGGGCCGCCAGCATCCTGTTCGCGGTCGCGTTGCTGGCGTCGGGACAGAATTCGACGATCACCGGCACGCTGGCCGGACAGATCGTGATGGAAGGGTTCCTGAACCTGCGCATCCCCGCATGGCTGCGGCGGATCGTCACCCGGCTGATCGCCATCATTCCCGCCGTGGTCGTCGCCAGCCTGTACGGCGAAAGCGGCACCGCGCAGTTGCTGGTGGCGAGTCAGGTCGTGCTCAGCCTGCAATTGCCGTTCGCGGTCTATCCGCTGGTGCGCTTCACCGGCGACCGCGCGAAGATGGGGATATTCGCCAACCGGCTCGTCCTGTCGGCGGCGGCGTGGCTGATCTGCGCGGCGGTGATCGTGCTGAACGCGACGTTGCTGTATCAGGTCGTAACCGGCTGAAAATCCGATCGACCCGGTGATGTATCGAAAACATCACCGTTCGTGTCGAGCGAAGTCGAGACACCTGCGCGCCGGGCCGTAGCTCAACTTCGATGCGCTGCATCGAAGCCTGTCCCGAGCGTCTGCCGCAGGCGGACTGTCGAGGGGCCTGACACGAACGGTTGCATGGGATTGCCGTGTCGGTCGGCCGACTTTCCTACACGCTTCCGATCTGCAAGGGTCATGACGCTCTTTCGATCGTCGATATCCGGGAACGCTGCGAACACCGCGAACACTGCGCGAGTGTGACTTTTGTGACCTTTGGCGGCTGGACGCGGGTTCGGGTTGCGCTATGAAACTTACATGGCCCTTCCCCCCCTGTTCGATACGCTGGCATTGCCGATCGTCGGATCGCCGCTGTTCATCATTTCCGGTCCCGAACTGGTGATCGCACAGTGCAAGGCGGGGATCGTCGGCTCGTTCCCGGCGCTGAACGCCCGTCCGCAATCGCAGCTCGACGAATGGCTGCACCGCATTACCGAGGAACTGGCGGCGCATAACCGCGCCAATCCCGACCGCCCGGCCGCGCCGTTCGCGGTCAATCAGATCGTGCACAAGTCGAACGACCGGCTGGAGGCCGACCTGCACGTCTGCGCCAAATGGCAGGTGCCGATCGTCATCACCTCGCTCGGCGCACGCGCCGAACTGAACGATGCGGTGCATGGCTGGGGCGGCATCACGCTGCACGACGTGATCGACGACCGCTTCGCGCACAAGGCGGTCGAAAAGGGCGCGGACGGGCTGATCCTCGTCTGCACCGGCGCGGGTGGCCATGCCGGTCGCCTCAGCCCCTTCGCCTTTACGCAGGAGGTGCGCCAGTGGTTCGACGGTCCGGTCGCGCTGTCGGGCGCGATCGCCAATGGCGGGGCGGTGCTGGCGGCACAGGCGATGGGGGCCGACCTCGCCTATATCGGCTCGCCCTTCATCGCCACGGCAGAGGCGAACGCGATCGATTCCTATAAACAGGCGGTGGTCGACGGTCGGGCGTCCGACATCGTCTACACCAACCTGTTCACCGGGGTGCACGGCAACTATCTGCGCGGATCGATCGCGGCGGCGGGGCTCGACCCCGACACCCTGCCCGAAAGCGATCCCTCGGCGATGAACTTCGGCAGCGGCAGCAATTCCGGCGCAAAGGCGTGGAAGGATATCTGGGGTTCGGGACAGGGGATCGGCGCGGTCGACGCGGTGGTTCCCGCCGCCGACCGCATCGCCCGGATGGCCACCGAATATCACGCGGCGCGCGCACGGCTAGTGCGCTGAAACGGGGTAATATAAATATCGCCGACTATCCTGAGTAGCCATTGAGCCCGTCGAAATGGCGTATCGAAGGACTGCCACAGGTGCTTCGATACGGGTCTTCGACTTCGCTCAGCCCCACTCAGTACGAACGATTCTACGAGTATCCATCATATTCTAGGCCGGCAATGCCGCGCCGATATCGATCGCGACCGTCGTCCCGCGAGAGGCTGGCACGGCAGCGGCGAATACCCCGCCCTGCACCCGGTCGAGATGCTCGGCACGCCGGTACAGCGCGATGCTGGCGACGATCAGCGTCTGGGCCGCCGGCGGCATCGCGGCCAGCACCGCCGCTTCCGTCACCGGCGTCACGCCGCGCATCCGTCCTGCCGCCCCCTCGCCCGCGCGCTGGGTCAGCAACCACGCCACCACCTGCGTCAACCGGGTCGTCACCTTCAGCGACTCGCAGGAAAAGGTGATGCGGGCCAACGGGTCGATGCAGCGACGGTCGCCATGTTCCGCCACGTCGAAATAGGACTGCGCCTCGTCCGCCAGTGCCAGCGCCTCGCGGTACAGCGCCTCGACCAGCCGCCCGTGCAGCGGCACCACGTTTTCGTCCGGTAACATCGGATCAGGCGATGATGTCGGGGATCAACAGGTCTTCGAACGCCGCGATCTCGTCGCGCAGCCGCAGCTTGCGGCGCTTCAGCCGGGCAAGCTGCAACTGGTCGGCCGATCCCGACGCCACCAGCGCGGCGATGGCGGCATCCATGTCGCGATGCTCGACCCGAAGGATGCCGAGGCGCTGTTCGAGGTCCGATTCGTCCATCGCCCGCGACTGTCGCCTGCCCGCCCGCCGCTGGCAACGGCCCAGCATCTATTTTTGCACGTCACGTCGATAATCGCGTCGGCCACGGCGACAATCGCCGTTTCGTGTGTTCTACTTCCTGTCCCAACAACACAGCCGGAGTATGCATCGATGCAGACTGCCCACCTCAACGCCCTCGAAGCGAAGCACGCAACGCTCGACCGCCAGATCGCGGCCGAGACCCAGCGGCCCTCGCCCGATCAGGTCGTGCTGTCGTCGTTGAAGAAGAAAAAGCTGCTGCTGAAAGAGGAAATGACCGAACAGTGATTCGGCCAGCGCGGGGCCGTTACGACCCCGCGCCTTGTCGGTACGGCGCCCTGTTCCGAACGCGGCGTCGCACCAGCCATCGCGCTATTCCTCGCGCGAGACCTTTTCCTGCCGTTCGTGCCGACTCTGCGCCTCGACCGTCATCGTCGCGATCGGACGTGCTTCCAGACGGCCCAGCGCGATCGGTTCGCCGGTCACTTCGCAATATCCATATTCCCCGTCGTCGATCCGGCGAATCGCCGCCTCGATCTTGGAAATCAGCTTGCGCTGACGATCGCGGGTGCGAAGCTCGATCGACCAGTCGGTCTCGCTCGACGCGCGATCGGTCAGGTCCGCCTCGCGCAGCGATTCGTTCTGGAGGTGCGACAGCGTGTCCTGCGCCTCGCGGTGGATGGCGTCCTTCCAAGCCTGTAGCTTTGCGCGAAAATATGCCTGCTGGCGCGGGTTCATGAACGGCTCGTCCGCATGCGGACGATAGCCTGTGCCGTCGTCATTTGCCGGCGGCGGCACGTCGAAGGGTTGTTTCGTATCGGTCAAAACACTTGCCATCCCCAGTCTCCACCCCGGCGGCCGTAGCGACGCGTCCGGCGGGGGTCTGCCCCGATTTTATCGGCGGGCCTATATCTGGCGCGGGGGCAGTCCACAAGTCGCTGGAACATCGGGAAAAGCGGAAGTGTCGAACGAAGCGGCGAACAAGGGCCGCACCGGGAGCGATGCGGCCCCGATCAAGGTCAGGCGGCGACGATCAATTGTTCGATCTGATCCACCGGGTGGCCGGTCAGGTCCTTGGCGATTTCGCCGGTCAGCCGGTCGCTGACCGCCTTGTGATAATGCTTGCGCATTTCGCCCAGCGTCCGGGGCGGCGCGACCACGATCAGCGCCTCGAACCCGTTGGCCAGCGCCCGCTGTTTCAGCATGTCGGCGGCCTGTGCGGCGAAGTCGTCCTCGGCCTGCTGATGATAGTCCTGGCTGCCGACATCACCGCCCCCCGACTGGAAGTTACCGCCGCGCAACGACGACGCCTGCCCGTCCGCATCGCGCTTTTGATGATGGTCGGCGGGGTTCGCCTGCTGCTGCTGATCCTCGACCACCAGGTTGGGCATCGTCGCGTCGCCCTCGTTCCGAAAGAACAGCATCTTGCGACCGTCGGCCACCAATACGCAGGCGTCATGGGGTATCTGCATCATATCGCTCCTGTTTCCGGCTGCCCCGTCAACGCACCGGCGGCGCGACGGGTTGCGGGCTTGCACCGTCGCATCGGCGCGGCCATAGCCCGGCGATGCACGATATCCGCCTGATCCGCGACGATCCCGCCGCCTTCGACGCCGCCCTCGCCCGCCGGGGCCTTGCGCCGCGATCGGCGGAACTGGCCGCGATCGACGAACGCCGCCGCGCGCTGATGACCGAAATCCAGTCGGGTCAGGCGCGTCGCAACGAAGCGTCTAAGGCGATCGGCGCGGCGAAGGCAAAGCGCGACGACGCCACCGCCGCCGCGCTGATGACAGAGGTCGCGACGCTCAAGGAACGGATGCCGACCCTCGAAGCCGAAGAAGCGGCGCTGGGCGAGGAACTGACCGGGGCGCTGTCCGGCATCCCCAACCTGCCGCTGGACGACGTGCCCGAAGGCGCGGACGAGGACGACAACCGGATCGAGAAGACGGTTGGCGATCCCACCGCCTTCGCCTTTCCCGCGGTCGAGCATGATGCGATCGGTCCGGCGATCGGTCTTGATTTCGAAACCGGCGTGCGCCTGTCGGGTGCGCGCTTCACGCTGGTGCGCGGCCCGGCGGCGAAGCTGCACCGGGCGCTGGGGCAGTTCATGCTCGATACGCTGACCGGTATCCACGGTTATGAGGAAATGGTGCCGCCCGTGCTGGTGCGTGGCGAGGCGCTGTACGGCACCGGGCAACTGCCCAAGTTCGCCGACGACCTGTTCCATACCGAGGATGATCGCTGGCTGATCCCGACGGCGGAGGTGTCGCTGACCAACATCGTCGCCGGACAGATCCTGCCCGAACGCGAGCTGCCGTTGCGTTTCACCGCGCTGACGATGTGCTTCCGTGCCGAAGCCGGGGCGGCGGGGCGCGACACGCGCGGCTTCATCCGCCAGCACCAGTTCGAGAAGGCGGAGATGGTTTCCATCACCACTCCCGACCAGTCTGACGCAGAGCATGAGCGGATGACGCAGGCGGCGGAGGATATCCTCAACCGCCTGTCGCTGCCGTTCCGCCGCATGAAGCTGTGCACCGGCGACATGGGCTTTTCGGCGGCGCGGACCTATGACCTCGAAGTGTGGTTGCCGGGGCAGAACCGGTATCGCGAGATTTCGAGCTGTTCGACCTGCACCGATTTTCAGGCGCGCCGGATGAATGCCCGCTTCCGGCCGGAGGGCGAGAAGGCGACACGCTTCGTCCATACGCTGAACGGATCGGGGCTGGCGGTCGGACGGACGCTGGTCGCGGTGCTGGAGAATTACCAGCAGGCCGACGGATCGGTCGCGGTGCCGGACGCGCTGCGCCGCTATGTCGGAACCGATGTGCTGACGCCCGGCAACTGACCGATACAAGGTTCCACCGGCCGGGGAAGCGCCCTAGGTTGATGGTTCGACCGGAATTAGGGGGATGGCGATGCGCGGGGCGACCGCACGCTTCACGGGGTTGATGCTGGGCATGATGCTGGCGGGGTGCATCCCGCCCGGTGTCGACCGCGTCGATCCGGGCCAGCCGCTTCCCGACGCCGATACCGGTGCTGCCCCGGCACCCGGCACGCCCCCTGCCACCGTGCAGAAGGGGGATGGCGTCACCGCCCTGCCCTCCGCCCCCCCGGCATGGGAGGCGCGGCGGGTTACGGCGAACGCGCGGGTGGTCGCGGACGGCAGCTATGTCGTGCGACCGGGCGACACGCTGCGCGGGATCGCCGCACGGATCGGGGCCGGTTCGGAAGCGATCGCCCGCGCCAATGCGTTGTCCCCGCCCTTCACCATCCTCGCGGGACAGCGGCTGACCATCCCCGGCGGACGGTATCATGCGGTACGCGACGGAGAGACCGGCATCGCCATCGCCCGCGCATACGGCGTCGACTGGTCGCGAATCGTTACCGCCAATGCGCTTACCGAACCCTATATCCTGCGCACCGGGCAACGCATCCTGGTCCCCGGCGACGCGCTGCCAAGGTCGGCGGCGGAGCGAGCCGCCGCGTTCCGGCTCGACATCGACGACATCCTGACCGGCGGCGAACCCGCGATCCAGCCCGATCAGCACCCGGCCAGAGCGACCGCCTCGCCCCGTCGCGTCCTGCCGCCCTCCGCCGTGGTCGCAGCACCGGTGGCGGCGACGCCGGGCGCGTTCGACTGGCCGGTCGATGGGCGAGTGCTCAAGCGCTTTGGCGCGGGCGACAGCGGCGAGCGTAACGACGGCATCAAGATCGCCGTCCCGCTGGGCACGCCGGTTCGCGCGGCCGCCGCCGGGACCGTCGCCTATGTCGGCACCGGCGTGCCCGGTCTGGGCGGGGTGGTGATCGTCCGCCACGGCGGCAGCCTGACCACCGTGTACGGCAATGCCAGCCGCCTGCTGGTCCAGCGGGGACAGGCGGTGACGCGGGGGCAACAGATCGCGCTGTCGGGCGACTCCGGCTATGCCGACCGGCCGCAATTGCATTTCGAGATGCGGTCGGGGCGGACCCCGGTCGATCCGCTCGCCCGACTGCCGCGGCGATGACGTCGCCTGTACCGCGCGCGATCCTGCGCCAATCGTCGCCACTGCCGGTGTGGGCATCGATCCTGTGGCGGGTGGTTGCGGTGCTGACGCTGGTCGGCATCGCGGTCGCAGTCCACTGGTTCGATCGGGACGGGCTGCGCGACAATTATGACGGACAGGTCAGTTTCGCCGACGTCATCTATTTCACGATGATTTCGATCACCACCACCGGATATGGCGACATCGCGCCCGTGACCGAGCGCGCCCGGTTGTTCGACGCGCTGATCGTCACGCCGATCCGGGTGTTCGTCGTGCTGCTGTTCATCGGCACGACCTATCAATTCGTCCTTCGGCGTAGCTGGGAGCGTTGGCGCATGGCATTTCTTCAGGACAAGCTGACCGGCCATATCGTCGTCGCCGGCTTTGGCCAGACCGGATCGGAAGCGGTCGACGAACTGATCGAACGTGGCGAGAACCCGCGTGCGATCGTCGTGATCGATCCGTCGCAGGCACAGCTCGACCGCGCGGGCAAACTGGGCTGCATCGTGTTGCAGGCGGATGCGACGCGCGACACCGCGCTGGCCGACGTCCGTATCGCCACCGCCCGCGCGATGATCGTCGCCACCGGGCGCGACGATACGTCGGTGCTGGTCACGCTGACCGCACGGCACCTGGCCCCCGACCTGCCGATCAGCGTGATCGTGAAGGCGGCCGACAACCAGTTCCCGGCGCGGGCGGCGGGGGCGACGACGGTCATCAACCCGGTCAGCTTTGCCGGCCTGCTGCTCGCCGGATCGTGCCGGGGGCCGCACATCGCCGACTATATGCTCGACCTCGCATCGATCGGCGGTCCGGTCGCGTTGGCCGAACGGGCAGTCCGGCCCGAGGAAGTGGGCAAGCCGCTATCCGCCATCGCCACCGGGCTTGGCGTGCGGGTCTATCGCGCCGACGGCAAATTTCGGTTCGACGCGCCCGAAGTCCGCGAACTGCGCGAAGGGGACACGATCGTCGAGATCGTCGCGAAATGATGCCCGATCCCGCCCGGCTCTGGCCGATCCTGCTGCTGGTCGCGTCCAACATCTTCATGACGTTCGCGTGGTACGGCCATCTGAAATATCGCAGCGCACCGATCGCCATCGTGATCGCCGCCAGTTGGGGCATCGCCTTCTTCGAATATTGTCTGGCGGTCCCCGCCAACCGCATCGGCGCGGGCGTCTATTCGGCGGCGCAGTTGAAGGGGATGCAGGAAGTCATCACCCTGACCGTCTTCGCGGGCTTCTCCGTCCTGTATCTGGGTCAGAAGATCACGACCAATCACCTGATCGGATTCGCGTTGATCGCGGGCGGCGCTTTCTTCCTGTTTCGCGACTGATCGGCCACCCCCTACCAATTTCCGCAGAAATCGCTATGTGCCCGTTCGATCATGGCAACCAGACTCCCTTCGCCCCCCCGTGTGGGGATGGTTTCGCTCGGCTGTCCGAAGAACCTTGTCGACAGCGAACGCATCCTGACCAAATTGCGTAGCGACGGCTATGCGATGTCGCCCGACTATGCCGGGGCCGACGTCGTGCTCGTCAACACCTGCGGCTTTCTCGATTCGGCCAAGGAAGAGTCGCTGGAAGCGATCGGTGAGGCGATTGCCGAGAACGGGCGCGTCATCGTCACCGGGTGCATGGGGCAGGAAGCCGACGTGATCCGCGCCCGCTTCCCTCAGGTGCTGGCCGTCACCGGCGCGCACCAATATGAGCAGGTGGTCGAGGCGGTGCACGAAGCCGCACCGCCGATCCCTTCGCCGTTCATCGATCTGGTGCCCGAGAGCGGGCTGAAGCTGACCCCGCGTCATTACAGCTATCTGAAGATTTCGGAGGGCTGCAACCACCGCTGCTCCTTCTGTATCATCCCGTCGATCCGTGGCGACCTTGCCAGCCGTCGCCCCGATGCGATCCTGCGCGAGGCCGAGAAGCTGGTCGCGGCGGGGACGAAGGAACTGCTGGTCATCAGCCAGGATACGTCGGCCTATGGCGTCGACCTGCGCCACGCGACGTGGCCGCTCAAGGGCGGTGGCGAGGTGCGGGCGCACATGACCGACCTTGCCCGCGAACTGGGCCGGATCGCGCCGTGGGTGCGGCTGCACTATGTCTATCCGTACCCCCATGTCGACAAGGTCGTGCCGCTGATGGCGGAAGGGCTGGTCCTGCCGTATCTGGATATTCCGTTCCAGCATGCGTCGCCCAATGTGTTGAAGGCGATGAAGCGCCCGGCCAACGATGCGAAGGTGCTCGAACGGCTGCGCGGATGGCGCGACGTGTGTCCCGACATCGCGATCCGTTCGTCGTTCGTGGTCGGCTTTCCCGGCGAGACCGAGGCCGATTTCCAGTATCTGCTCGACTGGCTGGACGAGGCGCAACTCGATCGCGTCGGCGCGTTCCGGTTCGAACCGGTCGAAGGGGCCGCCGCCAACCTGTTGCCCGATCCGGTGCCCGAAGCGGTCAAGGAAGAGCGCTATGCCCGGATCATGGAAAAGACCGCCGCGATCTCCGCTGCCAAACTGGCCGCCAAGATCGGCCGGACGATCGACGTCATCATCGACGAGGTCGGCGACGAAGGCGGGGCGACCGGCCGCAGCAAGGCCGATGCGCCGGGCATCGATGGCGAAGTCTTCCTGCGCGACGCCGGGCATCTGACGCAGGGCGATATCGTCCGGGTCGAGATCGAGGATGCCGACGAGCACGATTTGTACGGCGTGCCGGTCGCGGGCTGAACGGGTTCGGGGGGCGGTGCGGCTCCTCGTCCCTCCGATTAGCGGCCAAGGAAATAGAACCGTCCATGCCGAGTAAGGCCTGAGCCCTTCGATTGGCTGGCAAGCCAGCCGCTCAGGACAGGCTTCGGCGCGATGCGCCGAAGTCGAAGACCTGTATCGAAGCACCTGGCGACAAGTCTTTCGATACGCCGTTTCGACAGGCTCAACGGCTACTCAGGATCAACGGGCTCTACTTGATCCCGTCCTGTCACGCGATGCGTTGCAGCCAGCCGTGCGGGTCGTTGCTGCGGCCGCGCTGGATGTCGGTCAGTTGCTTCAACAGTTGCGACGTGCGCGGGCCGGGCTGGCCGTCGCCGATCTGGAAGGTGAAGTCGGCCGACGCGACCTTGCCGATCGGGGTGACGACCGCTGCCGTGCCGCAGGCGAACGCTTCGACCAGACGACCGCTGGCGGCATCCGCCTGCCACTGATCGATCGAATAGCGTTCCTCGCGCACCGTGATCCCCTGATCGCGGGCGATGGTCAGGATCGAATCGCGGGTGACGCCGGGCAGGATCGTGCCGGTCAGCGGCGGGGTCAGCATTGTGCCGTCGTCGAACACGAAGAAGATGTTCATGCCGCCCAGTTCCTCGACCCAGCGGCGTTCGGTCGCGTCGAGGAACACGACCTGATCGCACCCCTGCCGGATCGCTTCCGACTGGGCGAGCAGGCTGGCGGCGTAGTTGCCGCCGCACTTCGCGTCGCCGGTGCCGCCGGGGGCCGCGCGCGTGAACTCCTTCGACACCCAGAGCGAGACGCTGCGCGCGCCGCCGGGCCAGTAATTGCCGACCGCCGAGGCGATGACGCAATAGAGATATTCCGCCGACGGCTTCACGCCGAGAAAGGTTTCCGACGCGATCATGAACGGGCGGAGATACAGCGCGCTGCCCTCCCCGCCCGGAATCCATTCGCGTTCGGCCAGCACCAGTTCGCGGCACGAATCGAGGAAATACCGGTCGGGCAGTTCCGCCATCGCCAGCCGGTGCGCCGACCGGCGGAACCGCGCCGCGTTCGCTTCGGGCCGGAACAGCGCGATGCCGCCATCGTCGAGCGTATAGGCCTTCAGCCCCTCGAAAATTTCCTGCGCATAATGCAGGACCGCCGATGCCGGGTCCATGACGATCGGCTGGCGCGCGGCGATCTTCGCGTCGAACCAGCCCTTGTCCTCCGACCAGCGCATCGTCGCCATATGGTCGGTGAAGACCCGCCCGAACCCCGGATTCACGATCCGCCCGGCACGCTCGCTCGCCTCGACCGGGGTCGCGTGGGGCTGAAAGGCGAAAGTCGGCTGGGTCATGGCATCTCTCTGTATCGGTGCTTGCGGCGGGGTATTACGGATGGCAGAACAGGTCAACATGACTGCCCCAATCCAGTCCGCCCATCCCATGACCGCCTCCGCACTGTTCCTGCGCGAAGCAGAGGTGCGGCGTGGCATCGAATTGCTGTATTTCGGATACAGCCACCTGACCCGCACGATCGACGAGGAACTGGCGAGCCAGAAGCTGGGCCGGGCGCATCATCGTGCGCTGTACTTCATCGCGCGCCGCCCCGATTTGTCGGTCAGCGAGTTGCTGCACCTGCTTGCCATCACGAAGCAGTCGCTGGGCCGGGTGCTGACCGACCTGACCGAACGCGCACTGGTCGAAAGCCGGGCGGGCGATCGCGACGCGCGCCGCCGCCTGCTGCGGCTGACGCCCGAAGGGCGGGCGATGGAGGCGCGCTTGTACGAAATGCTCAACGCCAAGCTGTCGCGCGCCTATTCGGGGGCGGGACAGGATGCGGTCAGCGGCTTCTGGGCCGTGCTGGAAGGGCTGATCCCGCCCGGTGACAAGGCGGCGGTGGCTGCGCTGGGGCGGTAGCGCGGGCGAGTCGCCGCGCCAAAGGTCACGAAAGTCACACTCGCCGCGAATTGGCGCATCGGGTTGCTACGATGTCAAAGAACCGGGTCGCGACCGGATGCGACACTCGACCATGACGGCACGTCCGCATGTAGGAAAGCGTTGATTTCGGGCGGCCTACTGCCCCGTCCGGGCGGCGGCGTGGCGTTCGGCATGGGCGAGCAGCGCGTTCAGATCGTCGCGGCCGATATCGAAACTCTCGTGCATGTCGGCCAACGCGGCGTCGATGTCCTTCGCGTCGAACCGCGACGGTATCGGCGCGACGGGCGGCGCGATGTTCTGGTGCGGATAGCTGCGCCCGGTCGCGCGGTGCAGGAACATCGCGATCGATACCAGCGCGATCGAATTGATCCCGACCGGCGCGAAGGCGAAGCTGTAGCCCGCCGCATGGATACCGTGGCTACCGATCACCGCCGTCAACGCGGCCGCGCCGCCGGGCGGGTGCAGGCACCGGCACAGCGACATGACGAGGATCGCACCACCCACGGCCACCCCCGCCGCAATCGTCACGTTGGGGATCAGGTCGAACACCGCCACCCCGACCAGCGTGGAGATGATGTTGCCGCCGACCACCGGCCAAGGCTGGGCCAGCGGACTGGCGGGGACGGCGAAGACCAGCACCGCCGACGCTCCCAGCGGGGCGACGATGATCGGCACGTCCGCCGCCTCCAGTGGCACGCCGCTGCAAACCACGAAGGTCAGCGCGATCGCGATCGTCGCGAACAGGCACGCGACCAGCCGATCGCGCAAGGTGGCGCCCGCGAGGATCGGTTTGAAGAAGGGCACGGCGGACTCGCTTTATTGCCGATGGGGGATGCCGTCGCGATCGGGCACGTGGCCGCGTCGCCGCGACGTGGGTGGTGATCGCATCGGCCCGTCGTGGTTTCAAGGGTCGCGGGTTGTTCCCGGGCGAGCACGGACAAAGCCTTGGTCCGACAACCTAACCATGACTTGCTTGCGGATACGCCGCTGCCGATACCGTGGCACCTGCGGGGGAGAGGTACTCCGACGAAACCGTTCGCGTACCCGGCGAAGGCCGGGATCCAGTCGAGTTGGCTTTTGTAACCCTATCGCAAACCTTGCCAAACTGGACCCCGGCCTTCGCCGGGGTACGGCAACTCACGAAGGTACGTCGGACCTTAAGAACAGGATATGGTCGCACCACGCGCTGGACTGCGACTCCGCCTTAATGGCAGTTCGCCCGGTCCGCTTACCCTCGCGCCGCCGCCGCCATTTCCGCATTGCGCCGTTCCGACGCGGCCAGCGTCGCCGCCAGCAACCGTTTCAGCGCCTCCCCCTCGTCGAGCACGTTCAGTCCCTGTCGCGTCGATCCGCCGGGGCTGGCGACGCGGTCGGCCAGTGTGTCGGGGGATACGTCCGCATCCGCCGCCATCGTCGCCGACCCGCGCACCGTGGCGATGGCGAGCCGCGCGGCCTGATCCTGTGGCAGGCCGAGTGCGCCACCCGCCGATGCCAGCGCATCGATGAAGCGGAACACGAACCCCGGCCCGCAGCCCGACAGCGCGGTCACGGCGTCGAACAACGCGGCATCGTCGATCCATTCGACCAGCCCGAGCGGCTGCATCAAGGCTTGCGCGGTGGCGCGGGCTTCAGCGTCGGAGCCGTGCGAATGGAGCGCCACGACCCCCTGCCCGATCGCGACCGGCAGGTTCGGCATGGCGCGGACGATGGTGCCGACATCGAACCGGCGGGCCAGCGCCGCTTCCTCGACCCCGGCGAGGATCGAGATCAGCAGCCGGGTGCCGACGATGCGCGGCGCGAGCGTCGTGGCAACCTCATCGAGTTGTTGCGGCTTCACCGCCAGCACGACGATGTCGGGCGCGGGACCATCGGGCAGGCTCGTCCGGTGGGCGACGCCCGGCGGCGTGTCGCGGGCGGTGCGGGTGACGACGGTGATCCGCGACGGATCGATGCCGTCGCCGATCCAGCGATCGAGCATCGCCCGCCCCATATTGCCGCAACCGATCAGCCACAGCGCGTCAGACATCGGCGTCACGCCTCTCCCTGCGTCTCGATCATCGAGGCGGCAATGGCGTCCTTCGGGCTTTTGCCGCCCCACAACACGAACTGGAACACCGGATAGAAGCGTTCGCATTCGTCGATCGCGGCGTCGATCATCGCCTCGGTCTGGTCGATGGTCAGCACCGGTTCCTCGCCCAGCATCGCCGCGTGGCGATAGAGCAGGATACCGCTCGACGACCAGAGTTCGAAATGGCCGACCCAGAGCTGTTCGTTGATGAGGCCGATCGTCTCATAGATCGCCGCGCGCCGTTCGTCGGCGACGCGCACGTCCGGGAGCGCGAGGAATTGCAGGACCCCATCCTCCGCACGCCAGATCGCGCGCAGTTCGAATTCGGTCCAGCTTCCCTTCACATGCGCGACGATCTCGTCACCGTCGCGTTCGTGCTTCCATCCATGCGCTGCGAAATAGCGTTCCAGCGTATCGATCGGCGCGGCGTCGTCGCCGTCGTCTTCCACTTCGTCCAACATCATACCCGCATCTTAGCCGTTCATCGATCGATCGTCACGCACAACGGCGATGTCGGGCAAGACGCGGGTTGTGGAAAACGTGGATACTTACAGCGCGCCTTCGCCCGCGCCGGGGCTGTCGGCGGGTTCGCCGCCGAACGGTGCGGGCGTCGGTGCGGGTGCGTTCTTCACTTCCAGCGCGTCGAGACGGGCGCGGAGCTGGTCGGCTTCGTCCCGCGCGGCGACGGCCATCGCCTTCACGACCTCGAACTCGTCGCGGCTGACGAAATCCATGCCGCCGAGGAAGGTCTTGGCCCGCTCGCGCGCTGCCGCCTCACCCTCCCGCGCCATGCCGGCAATGGTGCCGGCCGCGCCGTTCACGAACTTGGCGAAATCGTCGAACAGGCGATTGTCGGACTGCATGGAAAATCCTTTCGGGTGAATGGCGAACGGCCGATCGCGATCGACCCGCCCTTATAGCTCGATTTGGGTGGAGGCAGGCGGCGACGCAAGGGTCTCCGCATCGGGATTGAGGCGATCGATCTGCCAATTCAATGCGGTGGCGGTGACCAGCCACGCCAGATACGGCACCAGCAACCATGCCGCCAACGGACGGATGCGGCCAAAGGCGAACGTCGTGGCGAGTACGGTCGCGAACAGCACGACGATCAGGATCAACGCGTTCGACACCTGATGCGCGCCGAAGAACAAGGGCGTCCATGCGAGGTTCAGTGCCATCTGCACCACGAACAACGTGATCGCCAGCCCGCGCCCGCGCGCGCCGCGGGCGTTCAGCACGATCGCAATGGCGAAACCGAGCAGGATGTAGATCAGCGTCCACGCCACCGGGAACGCCCAGTTGGGTGGCCGGATATCGGGCAGCGTCAGTAGCTGATACCAGCGATTCTCGCTGCCGGTCGGGACCATCCGCCCCGACGCGAAGCCGAGCAGCAGGATCAGCGGCACCATCACCACCGCCCAGCGCAGGAAGCCGGAGCGCAACTGTCCCCGTGACGCGATTTCCCTCATGCCGTCCCCTCCCGCGAACGATGCCGCGCGCACCGTCGTTCAGGCGGCATTGCTTGGGGGGAGCGCCGCCTCTTTGCAAGCCAAAGCCGCCGGGTCGGGCGCGTGGGCGGCGATCAGGAATTCGATATTCCCCTCCGGCCCGGTGATCGGACTGGTATCGACCCCCGCGACCCGCCAGCCGAGGCCGGTGAGCCAGTCGGCGACCTCGTCGCATACCCGCTGGTGGATCGCGGGATCGCGCACCACCCCGCCCTTGCCGACTTCGCCCCGACCCGCCTCGAACTGCGGCTTGATGAGTGCCAGCAGCCGTGCGCCGGGACGCACGAAGCCGAGCGGTACGGCGAGGACTTTCGACAGGGCGATGAAGCTGGCGTCGCACACCACCAGATCGACCGGTTCGGGGATATGGGCCGGGGTCAGCAGCCGCGCGCTCAATTGTTCGTGGACGATGACGCGCGGGTCCTGTCGCAATTTCCACGCGAGCTGGTTGGTGCCGCTGTCGACCGCATAGACCCGCGCCGCGCCGCGCGTGAGCAGCACGTCGGTGAACCCGCCGGTCGAGGACCCGACGTCGATCGCGACCGCCCCGGTCACGTCCCAGCCGAAATGATCGAGGCCATGCGCCAGCTTGATTCCGCCGCGCGACACCCACGGATGATCGCGACCGCGCACGTCGAGCACCACGTCGGCGGCAAGTTGTTGTCCCGGCTTGTCGACCTTGCGATCGCCGACGAACACCAGCCCGGCCATCACCAGCGCCTGTGCCCGGGTGCGGCTTTCGGCCATGCCGCGATCGACGAGGAGTTGGTCTGCGCGTAGCTTTGCCATCGTGCGTGCATGGCGCGGCTTTCCGCTGGCCGCAAGGTGCGTTCGATTCGTCCGAACGCCTATTGCCTATCGTATCAGTAGGAATATCTTGGGTGCTGGAAACCGACCCGTACCCGATCCCGCTCCCTCAAGCCGACGGGCCGGTTTCCACCGTCTTCAAGGAGAATGACGATGGCCCAGTTTTTGTCCGACCCGACCGGCCTGCCGACGGTTTTGACCGTGCCGGGCCTCAATGGCTCCGGCCCCTCGCACTGGCAGACGCTGTGGGAACAGTCGCGGCCCGACACCGGGCGCGTCGAACTTGGCATGTGGTCGCGCCCGCATCGCAACGCATGGGTGACGAAGCTGGATCAGGCGGTCCGGCAGGCACAGGCCCCGGTGGTGCTGGCGGCGCATTCGCTCGGATGCCTTGCGGTCGCGTGGTGGGCGCAATTGTCCGGGCAACCCTATGGCTGGCCGGTCGCGGGCGCACTGCTGGTCGCGCCCGCCGATGTCGACCGGGCGGGCGCGCCGAGCGAGTTGCAGGGGTTCGCCCCCTCCCCCCGCATCGCGCTGCCGTTTCCGTCGATCGTCGTGGCATCGACCGACGACCCGTGGGTATCGATCGAGCGCGCCCATTCGATGGCGGTCGATTGGGGCAGCCATTTCGTCGATGCAGGGGCGCAGGGGCATCTGAACGCCGCCAGCGGTATCGGCTGGTGGGAAGAGGGCCAGCAGTTGCTCGACCGGGTGATCGATGCCTCGGGCGACGGACGCGGCCATGTACGGTCGCCGTCGGATGCGCGGTCGGTACTGGCGGTCAGCGCGACCGACGCGGCGCAGGGGCATTATCTGGGCAGGTAGCTCCCGGTCGGACCGTTCATGTCGAGGGACGTCGAGACACCTGCCCTTCGCCTTCCGTACCTCGACTTCGCTCGGCACGAACGGCGGGTTCTTTGGACTATGTTGGTGAGTTTTCGTTCCGGAGGAACGGGTTGGCGATATGCAGCCGGTCGTCGATGACGAGGCCGTGCTGCATATCCTCGCTATACAAGCGATCGCATCCGGCATGGAGCGCGGCGGCGACGATCATGCTGTCGTAGAGCGCGAGGCGGTAGCGTTGGGCGATTCGCAGGCCGTCGCGGTGTACCGCGTCGGTCAGCGGTACGATCGTCGGGCACAACACCCGGATCGCGGCCAGCCCCGCCTCGATCGTCGGCCAATCGAACTTCAGCTTGCGTAGCGCGACGGCGGTGAACTCGTTGAGCGACTGTACCCCGACCGTTCCGCCGTCCTGAAGAACACGCTGTGCCGTCGCGGCCTTATCGGTCGTTCCGAAGGCGTAGATCAGGATGTTGGTGTCGAAGAACGCACCGCTCAACGCGCGTTCGCCTCGTCCCGATCGAAGCGATAATCATCGGGCAATGGCCGAGCCAGTTGCTGGATTTGCTCGATCGCCGCGGCCCGTCGACGGTCCCCTTCCGGGTCCGGGGTGGGTCGCACCTCGACCATATCCCCCTCGTTCAGCCCAAGCGCCGTTGCGACGTCGGCGGGGATGACGACGGCGAGCATGTCGCCGATCTTCTCGATTTTCATGGGCGGCGGCTCCTTCGGGCGAAGACTATGCCGCGTCGCGTTGCCTGACAACCGAATCGAGATAGTCGGCAAGGTCGCGAACGTCCTTGATCGGCGGCAGCGTTTCGGGATCGGCGAGCGTCGGCAGCGGCAGGCCGAGGCGTTGCCATGCGGCCTCGACCAGATCCTCGACCTCCGCCGGGTCCACCGCGAGGAAACGGGCGAAGTCGTCATCGGGATGCGGCGAGATGTCCGGCCCGTAATAAGGGGCGATAACCGCGCGGACGACCGGCGGGACCGATGCCGAGACCCCCGACGCCATCAACATCGCGTCGAAATCCGTGTCGGTCCAGCCGATACGCTGCGCCTGAGCGGCCTTCAGCCGCCGCCACAGCGACCAGTTGAACAGCGCCATCGCAATCACCACCAGCGTGATGATCGCAGCGGCCTTTTGCGCGCCGGTCACGCGCGGGCTTCGGTCGTCCCGGCTTCGTTCCAGCGGAGCGCGCCGAGCACGGTCGCGACGATCTGCGGCGCGTTCAGCCCGGCTTCGTCATACTGCTTGGCGGGGGCGTTCTGATCCTGGAACGTGTCGGGCAGGCGCATGGTGCGCAGTTTCAGCCCGGCGTCGATCAGCCCGGCATCGCTGGCGAAGGTCAACACATGCGCGCCGAGGCCGCCGATTGCGCCCTCCTCGACCGTTACCGCGACCTCGTGTGTGGTCAGCAGGCGACGGATCATGGCCTCGTCCAGCGGCTTGGCGAAGCGCAGGTCGGCGACGGTGGTCGACAGCCCCTTTGCCTCCAGCTGTTCGGCGGCCTTCAGCGCCTCTTCCAACCGGGTGCCGAGCGAGAGGATCGCGACCTTGTGCCCTTCGCGGACCAGCCGCCCCTTGCCGATCTCCAGCCGCTGCGGAACGTCGGGCAACGCGACGCCGACGCCGTTGCCGCGCGGATAGCGCACCGCGATCGGGCCGCTGTCGTGAAGCGCGGCGGTATAGGTCATGTGCGCCAGTTCGGCCTCGTCCGCCGCGGCCATCACCACCATGTTGGGCAGCGTGGCGAGATAGGTGACGTCGAAGCTGCCCGCATGGGTCGCGCCGTCCGCCCCGACCAGCCCGGCGCGGTCGATCGCGAACCGGACGGGCAGGTTCTGGATACAGACATCGTGCACGACCTGATCGTAGGCGCGTTGCAGGAACGTCGAATAGATCGCGCAGAACGGGCGCATCCCCTGTGCTGCCAGACCGGCGGCAAAGGTCACGGCATGTTGTTCGGCGATGCCGACGTCGAAGAACCGGTCGGGATGCGCGGTCGCGAACCGGTCCAGCCCGGTCCCCGACGGCATGGCGGCGGTAATCGCGCAGATGCGGTCGTCCGTTTCCGCCAGCTTCGCCAGCGTGTGGCCGAACACGTTCTGATATTGCGGCGGCCCGGCGGGGGCCTTCACCTGCGTGCCGGTGATGACGTCGAATTTCTGGACGCCGTGATATTTGTCCGCCGCCGCCTCGGCCGGGGCATAGCCCTTGCCCTTCTTGGTAACGACGTGGATCAGGATCGGGCCTTCCTCCGCATCGCGGACGTTTTCCAGCACCGGGATCAGATGGTCGAGATTGTGGCCGTCGATCGGACCGACATAATAGAAGCCCAGTTCCTCGAACAAGGTGCCGCCGGTCGCCATGCCGCGGGCAAATTCGTCGGTCTTGCGCGCGGCGGTGTGCAGCGGGCGGGGCAGCTTGCGCGCGATCTTCTTGAACGCCTCGCGGATGCCGAGAAACTCGCGGCTCGACACGATGCGCGACAGATAGGCCGACAGGCCACCGACCGGCGGCGCGATCGACATGTCGTTGTCGTTCAGGATCACGACCAGCCGGTTGCCCGCCTGTGCCGCGTTGTTCATCGCCTCATAGGCCATGCCCGCCGACATCGCGCCGTCGCCGATCACGGCGATGCCCTTGCCCGGCGTGCCCGCGATCTTGTTCGCGACCGCAAAGCCCAAAGCGGCGGAGATGGAGGTCGAGCTGTGCGCCGCGCCGAACGGGTCGTATTCGCTTTCCGACCGCTTGGTGAAGCCCGACAGGCCGCCGCCCTGACGCAGGGTGCGGATGCGGTCGCGGCGTTCGGTCAGGATCTTGTGCGGATAGCATTGATGCCCGACGTCCCACACCAGCCGGTCGGCCGGGGTGTTGAACACATAATGGATCGCGACGGTCAGTTCGACCACGCCCAGCCCGGAACCCAGATGCCCGCCGGTGGTGCCGACCGCGCTGATCGTCTCCTGCCGCAGTTCGTCGGCGAGTTGCCGCAGGTCGCCGGGCGCGAGCTTCCGAAGATCGGCGGGGTTCTGAACGGTGTCGAGCAGCGGCGTGCTAAGAAGATCGGCCATCGACCGTGCTTATCGCAGCAAGCCGATGCTGTCGATTGTTACCCGCTGCAAGGTCCAACAAATGGGACAAGTCCTTGAACGATCAGGCGTCCGTCGCAGCCTTTGCGCTGCAATCGGCACAGGTGCCGCGTACTTCGATCACCGGGCGCACCGGTTTGAAGCCGGCATCGGATGCGGCGGTGCGGACGTTGCGGGTGATGACGTCGTCGTCGATATGCGTCGTCTGCCCACAGGTGTCGCACAACAGGAAGATGCAGTCGTGCAGGCAATCGGGATGCGTGTTGGCGAGATAGGCATTGGCGCTTTCCACCCGCCGCGCGAGGTTGGCGCTGACGAACAGGTCGAGGATGCGATAGACGCTGTTGGGCGCGACGCGCCGTCCTTCGGCCTTCGACACCGCCTCGGCGATGTCATAGGCGGAGGCGGGCTTGTCGAACCCGGCCAGCACGTCGAAGATCGTCGCGCGCATTGCGGTCCATTGCTCGCCGGCGCGGGTCAGCGCGACTTCGGCGGCCTTGTTCCAGGCCGGTCCATTGTGATCGTGATGCTCATGCGCCATGCGCGGTAGATAGGGGCGCAGGCCCCCGGCAGCAAGCGGATCAGGCGGCGGCGCGACGGTTGAGATCATGGCCCAGCGCCAGCAGCGCGACGCCGACCAGCGTCCACACCGTCTCCATCTCGCCATGTTCCATGCCGGCGGCACCGGCCATCACGCCCAGCCCCAGTCCGCCGATCGCGGTCGGCAGCATATAGCCGTGCCGAACGATGCCGAGGCCAAGCCCGATCGTGCCGAAGCCGATGGCGAGCACCAGCCCGATTTCATGGAACGCCGGATGCAGCAACACCCCGCCGACCGACGACACCAGCGTCAGCAGCACGACGCTCAGCACGCAATGAACGGCGCACAAACCCGACAGCGCGATGCCGAGCCGGTCGAGACGACCTTCGGACAATAGCGAGAAACGGGCGACGGCACCTTGCATCCGCGACATATGGCAGCGTTCGCGCGAAGTTACAACATATCGTGCGCAGGTGGATGCAATTTGCGTGGGTTGGGGAGACAAATTTCGGCCAGCCGACGAAGGATAGGCTGCCGCACAGACGATACCCGTGGAGAGGGTCGATGTGCCGCCCTCCAGTCCCGTACCCCGACGGAGGCCGGGGTCCAGTTTGGCGAAGGTTCGTGACAAGTCACAAAAGCCATCCCGACTGGGCCCCGCCTTCGCCGGGGTACGAGCGTGGTTTTGCAAAGGTCTCGCGCAAGCCGGTGGGACCTCCTGCGATGATCCGCCGGCTTTTCCGGCGCGAAAACCGCACCGGAACCGACTCGTTACCCCACCAGCCCGAAGCACCAGCGAAGGATCGCCTTTTGTGCGTGCAGGCGGTTTTCCGCTTCCGGCCAGATCAGCGATTGCGGACCGTCGATGACGTCGGGCGTCACTTCCTCGCCGCGATGCGCGGGAAGGCAGTGGAGGAATACCGCGTCGGACTTCGCATGGGCCATCAGCTCGGGCGTGACCTGATACGGCGTCATTGCCGCCAGCTTCGCCTCCGCATGGGCCTGTCCCATCGAGATCCAGGTGTCGGTCACGATGACGTCGGCGTCGCGCACCGCCTCGACCGGGTCGCGGGTGATGCGTGCGCGCGCGCCTGCCGCCTCCAGCACGTCGGCGGCGGGGTCATAGCCTTCGGGACAGGCGGCGATGACGTCGAATCCCATCAGCGCGCCTGCCTCGACGATCGAATGCAGCACGTTGTTGCCGTCGCCCAGCCATGCCCATTTCAGGCCCGGCAGCGCCTTGCCCGATTCGATCACGGTCAGCAGGTCGGCAACGATCTGGCACGGGTGCGAATGGTCGGTCAGGCCGTTGATAACCGGCACGCCCGAATAGCGCACCATCTCGTCCAGTTTCGCCGGATCGTCGGTCCGCACCATGATCGCGTCGCAATAGCCGGTCAGGACGCGGGCGGTATCCGCCACCGTCTCGCCCCGCCCCAGTTGCGTCGTGCCCGAATCGAGCACCAGCGCGGATCCGCCCAACTGGCGCATCGCCATGTCGAACGACACGCGGGTGCGGGTCGAGGATTTTTCGAACACACAGGCAAGGGCATGACCGGCGAGCGAGGCGTCGGCATCGGCGCGCCCCTTGGGCCAGCCCGCGCGGGCCGCCTTCGCATCGAGGGCGTCGGCAAGAATGGCGGCGATGCCGTCGGCACCGGCCGAGGCGAGGTCGAGGAAATGGCGCATGATATAATCCTCCGGCATGGGAAGGGGGATCGTTCGCAAGACCGCGTTCGGGGCGATCCCCCTCCACCATGCTTCGCATGGTCCCCCTCCCCGCGAGCGGGGAGGAGCGTACAGATCAGTCGTCGGCTACCGGCACATAGACGCGCGCGGCTTCGGACAGCTTCTCGATCGCTTCGGCGATGTGACTCTCGTCGATCACCAGCGGCGGCAGGATTCGGACGACGTTCTCGCCCGCCGCCACCGTCAGCAATTGATGATGGTCGCGCAGATGCGCCACGAAGCGGCGGCTGTCCGACTTCAGCTTGACGCCGAGCATCAGGCCCATGCCGCGCACCTCCTGAAACAGGTGATCGTGGTTCGGGATCATCTGCTCCAGTGCCTGTCGCAACCGGTCGCCCTTCGCCTTCACATTGGCGAAAAATTCCGGTTCGAGCATCACGTCGAGCACCGCCTGTCCGGCCGCCATCGCCAGCGGATTGCCGCCATAGGTCGATCCGTGCGTGCCGAACACCATGCCCTTCGCCGCATGTTCGGTCGCAAGGCACGCGCCGAACGGGAAGCCGCCGCCGATGCCCTTGGCCGCCGAGACGATATCGGGAACGACGCCATATTGCTCGTGCGCGAACAGCGTGCCGGTGCGGCCATATCCGCACTGCACCTCGTCCAGCACCAGCAACAGGCCGTGTTCGTCACATGCCTTGCGCAGGCCGGTCAGGAATTCGGGCGTCGCAGTGCGCAGCCCCCCCTCGCCCTGCACCGGCTCGACAAGGAAACCGGCGGTCTCGTCGTCGATCAGCGCGAGCGCGCCGTCGAGATCGTTGAACTCGGCATATTTGAAGCCGGGCAGCAACGGTTCGAACCCGTCGCGCATCTTGGCCTGATTGGTGGCCGAGATCGTGCCGAGCGTCCTTCCGTGGAACGCCTGGTTGAAGGTGATGAGCGTATGACGCTGCGGATTGCCGTCGGCGAAGTGAAAGCGCCGCGCGGTCTTGATCGCGCACTCGACCGCTTCGGCACCCGAATTGGTGAAGAACACCGTGTCGGCAAAGCTGTTGTCGACGATCCGCTGCGCCAGCGCCTCGCCCTGCGGGCTGCCGTACAGGTTGCTGACGTGCATCAGCGTCGCGGCCTGCTCCTGAATCGCCTTGGTCAGGTGCGGATGGCCGTGGCCAAGCGCGTTCACGGCGATGCCGGCGGCGAAGTCGAGATATTGCGTGCCGTCTTCGCCGTAGAGATAGCAGCCCTCGCCTCGGACCGGTCGCACGCCGCACCGCGGGTAAACGGGCATCAGTGCGGGGGTCGTCATCGAACTGCCTCCTTCAGGGCGTGAGAAAAATCGGTGCGCAAAACGCAAAAGGGCGGCCAACGGGGCCGCCCGGAACGGCGCTGTACCGCCGCGCCATAGCGTTCGTCAATTCTTGAGCTTCCACCCGGAGCGCAGCAACAGGTAGCAGAGTACCGCGAGCACGATATCCACGAGCAGGATGATGCCGCCGCCCAGCAGGATCGGCGAATCGGCGCGCTCGAGGAATCCGTAGCGAAAGCCGGAGATGATATAGAAGAACGGGTTCAAATGGCTGATCGCACGGAACGTCGGCGTCAGCGCGTCGACCGAATAGAAGGTGCCCGACAACAGCGTCAGCGGCCCGATCACGAAATTGGTGATCGCGGCGGCATGGTCGAACTTTTCCGCCCAGATCGAGGTAAGCACCCCGGCCAGCGCAAGGAATATCGACCCGAACAGCCCGAACCACAGCACAGCGCCCGGATGGCGCGGCATCACATGGACGCCGGGATACAGCAGCATCGCGCCCCACAGCACGATCCCGACGAGGAACGCGCGCGTCACCGCGCCACCGACCAGTGCCGCCAGCAATTCACCGGTCGACAGCGGCGGCATCAGATAATCGACCACCGTCCCCTGAATCTTTCCCACCAGCAAAGCGAAGCTGGAATTGGCGAAGGCGTTGTTGAGCATCGCCATCGCGATCAGGCCGGGGGCGACGAAATCGGGGAACGGCACGCCCAGCACGTTGCGGCCCGAACCGCCCATCGCCACCGAAAAGATGACGAGAAACAGCAGGGTCGTGATCGCCGGTGCCCAGATCGTCTGGAGTTGCACCTTGAAGAACCGGCGCACCTCCTTGATATAGAGCGTGCGCAGCCCGCCCCAGTTGACGTTTCGGATGACCGGCACGCCGGGGTCGGCGATGGTGAATTTTGCGCGCAACGGGGATTGTTCCTGCATGACGTCGTCGCCTAATCGCTGGCGAGGGCGGGGGCAAGGATCACGCTTCCCCAAAAGCGAACGCGACCGACGAAGGACGAAGACAGACGATGAGTTGGACCGAAGAACGCATCGCGACCCTGGCCAAGATGTGGGAATCGGGCATGACCGCCAGCCAGATCGCCGAGGAACTGGGCGGGATCAGCCGCAACGCGGTGATCGGCAAGGCGCATCGCCTGGGCCTTCAGTCGCGGCCGTCGCCGGTCAAGTCGAACGAAGCGGCGAAGGCTGCAGCGGCGAGCGCCGCCAGCGCCGCCGCGCCCGCCGAACCGGTTGCGCCGCCCGCACCCGCCGCCCCCGAACCGGTCGTCGCCGCGCCGAAGCTCGCGCCGGTCGTCGCCCCGGCGCCCATACCCGCGCCGCCCGCCCCGGAACCGGTCGCGGCGGCCCCGATCGACGACGATCCCTTCACCGCCCTGCCCGTCGATGCGGACACGGACGAAGACGAGGATGAGGACGATGTCGCACCGGTCGTCGCCGCGCCGAAGCCCGATGCGCCGGTGCTGCGCTCGGTCGGCCCCGGTGGCTTCCTGCGTCAGAATCCCGGTGAACAGTCGGCCCCGCTGACCCCGGCACCGCCGCGTCGGCTGGTCCCTGCCCGGCCGAGCGATGCGATCGCGGGCAAGACGACGCTGCTCGACCTGAACGACCGCATCTGCAAATGGCCGATCGGTCATCCGGGCGAACCCGATTTCCACTTTTGTGGCGACAAGGTGAACCCCGGCTTCCCCTATTGCGTGTCGCATTGCGGCCATGCGTATCAGGCGCAGTTGCCGCGCCGCGACCGTCGCCCGCCGCCGCCGCTGCCCTATGGCGGCCCGCGGGTTCGCTGAGTCGACCGGCCACCGCCGCTGCACCAGCGGTGGCGGTGGCACCCTTTTTCAGAAACGAAGTGCCGCGCGTATCCGGACGCTGTGCCAGCCGATCCGGTCGCTACCGCCGGGCGGCGGAACATCGAACTCCGCCGATTGCGCATCCGACGTGGCGGACGACCCGTCCTTTACCCGGTTGTAGGTATAGAGCGCCCCGATCGTGACCTCGTCCGACACGCGCTGTTCGATACCGCCGCCCGCCGTATAGCCCCATGCCCTGCGCCGGTCGCGATCGGGCATGAAGCCGTTCTCGGCGCTGCCGGTCTCGAACCCGTGGTCGATGCGCGCCATCACCACGCCGCCGGTGACATAGGGCAGCGTGTCGCCGACCGCATAGCCCGCGCGCAACCGCCCCTGCGCATTCCAGTCGATCGTTCGCGCAAATACCGGATAGGCGGGCGCGGCGTTGCTTCCCGCCGTGCCGTCGACAAGGTTGCTTCGCCCGAATTCACCGACCGCGCCGACGACCACATCCCCCACCTGCACATCATATCCGACATGCCCGGCATAGCCGAGCCGCTCGCCATGACCGCGACAGTGGCGCGGCGCTGTGGCGGCGCGGCTATCGCACGATCCCGACCCGCCGATTTCGGCAATGCCCAAGATCGGGGTGGCGGAGTCGAACGTCCGATCGAAATCGTCATGCACCGGGTCGTCACCGGGAATGTCCAGCCCCATGCCGATCCCGAGATAGCCGCCGGTCCATCCGTGCGTGTTCTGGGCCGCTGCGGGCGTCGTCAGCGCCGCGATCGCACCCGCCAGCGCGGCCGTCGTCCATTCTATATACCTTATTCTCCAGCGATTCCGAGCGGTTGGAACGGATCGGGCGCGATGTGGCTCCATCGATTTCGGTCGATAACGGACCCCGCGCCGGGATTGCCGCCGCGCTTGGCGGATAGTCCCGTTTCGTTCTATAGCCGGTGCATGGCCGACAATCTGTTCGACGCGAATTTGCCCTCCACGCCCAGCTACGACGCATCGTCGATCGAGGTGTTGGAGGGGCTGGAACCGGTACGCCGTCGTCCCGGCATGTATATCGGCGGCACCGACGAACGCGCGCTGCACCACCTTGCCGCCGAAGTGCTCGACAATGCGATGGACGAGGCGGTGGCGGGGCACGCGAACCGGATCGAAGTCCTGTTGGAACCCGGCAACCGGTTGACGATCGTGGATAACGGACGCGGTATCCCGGTCGATCCGCACCCGAAATTCCCCGACAAATCGGCACTGGAAGTGATCCTGTCGACGCTGCATTCGGGCGGCAAGTTCGCAGGGAAAGCCTATGCGACGTCCGGCGGTCTGCACGGCGTCGGCATTTCCGTCGTCAACGCGCTGTCGAGCGACACGGTGGTCGAGGTCGCGCGCGACCGGCAACTCTATCGCCAGCGATTCGCGCGCGGTGTCACGCTCGCCCCGCTCGATCATGTCGGGGCGGCGCCGAACCGGCGCGGCACCTCGGTCGCGTTCACGCCCGACACCGATATTTTCGGGCCGGAGCTGAACTTCAAGCCCGCGCGGCTGCACAAGCTGGTGCGGTCCAAGGCATATCTGTTCGCGGGCGTCGAAATCCGGTGGAAATGCTCGCCCGAACTGGTCGCGGGCACCGACGTGCCGGCGGAGGCGGTGTTCCAGTTTCCCGGCGGGCTGGCCGATCACCTGCGCGAACAGGTCGGCGGGCGCGAATGTGCCACCGCCGATTTCTTTGCCGGGCGTCAGGATTTCCCCGGCGATCAGGGCCGGGTCGAATGGGCGGTCGCGTGGCCGCTGTGGAGCGACGGCAGCTACAGCTATTATTGCAACACCATCCCGACCCCCGACGGGGGCACGCACGAACAGGGGTTGCGACAGGCGCTGGTGCGGGGATTGCGCGGGTTCGCCGACCTGATCGGGCAGAAAAAGGCCAAGGACATGACCGCCGACGACGTGACCGTCGGCTGCGAATTGATGCTGTCGGTGTTCATCCGCGAACCGCAGTTCCAGAGCCAGACCAAGGACCGGCTGACCAGCGTGGAGGCGGCGGGCCTCGTCGAAAAGGCGGTGCGCGACCATTTCGACCATTTCCTGAGCGACAATATGGAACGCGGCAAGGCGCTGCTCGGCCTCGTCCTCGACCGGATGGACGAACGCCTGCGCCGCAAGGCGGAGCGTGAGGTCAAGCGCAAGACCGCCACCTCTTCACGCAAACTGCGGCTGCCGGGCAAGCTGACCGATTGTGCGTCGGACGATCCGAAGGGCACCGAATTGTTCATCGTCGAGGGCGATTCGGCGGGCGGTTCCGCCAAGCAGGCGCGCGACCGCAAGACGCAGGCGATCCTGCCGATCCGGGGCAAGATCCTGAACGTCGCATCGGCGACCAGCGCCAAGATACTGGCGAATCAGGAGATTGCCGATCTGGTGCTGGCGATGGGATGCGGCACGCGCAAGGACTGCCAGCCCGATGCGCTGCGCTACGAACGCATCGTCATCATGACCGACGCCGATGTCGACGGCGCGCATATCGCCACGTTGCTGATGACGTTCTTCTTTCAGGAGATGCCCGACATCGTGCGCGACGGGCATCTGTATCTGGCGCAACCGCCGCTGTACCGGCTGACGGTCGGGGCGAAGTCGCTCTATGCCCGCGACGATGCGCACCGCGCCGAACTGGAACGCACCGCGTTCCGGGGCAAGAAGGTCGACGTCGCCCGGTTCAAGGGGCTGGGCGAGATGAATCCGTCGCAATTGCGCGAAACGACGATGGACCCGGCCAGTCGCAGCATGATCCGCATCACCCTGCCCAAGGAATATGAGGAGCGGGCGGCGGTCAAGGATCTGGTCGATCGGTTGATGGGCACCAACCCGGCGCACCGGTTCGCCTTCATTCAGGAAAATGCCGCGCGACTGGACGAGGACGTCATCGACGCTTGACCTTGACTGTCGCCCGGCGTTCTATTGTCGAAGCCGAACGGTAAAAGGGGTGTCGGATCATGATCCTTGTCTTGTTGGCGGCGATGCAGGCTTCGGTCGCGACGGCGGCACCGCCCGAAGCCGATCCGGTCATCGTCGTGACCGGCACACCGATACGCGAAACCGAACGGCGGCTACGCGATTGCCTCCGTCGCAATTGTCCCCCGACCGAGGACATTGCCGCGACGCTGGCCCATGCGGAAAATTTGTTCGTCAACGGCGATTACCGTAGCGCGTTTCGCACGTCGTCGGCGGGTGCTTCCCGCAATCGCAAATTCGCGGCGCAATATCCAAATGAAGTCGCCGGACTGATGCGCGCCAACGGCCGGATTGCCGCCCATCTGGGCGAGTCAGATGTTCAGTGGAGCAGCGTCCTCGGAACGGCGGACGCCCTGCGCGCCGGATTGGGTGGGGAGGCATCCAATGTCCTCGCGGCGGAAGTGGAAGTCGGCGATGCCTATGCCCGTGCCGGAAAGCTGAGAGATGCGGAACACCAGTATCAGCGGGTGGCGCAGCGCGCGGCGGGCCTCGGCGATCGGCGGATGGAAGGCTATGCCCTGCTGCAACGCGCGCTGATGCTCAGTCTGGCGGGGGTCAAGGATCCGCCGATGGGTGTCCGCGCCGACCGCTATGTCCGCGAACTTGCCGAAAGCAAGGTGCCTGAACATGCGACGTTCGCGGAAGCCGCGCGACTGTTGCAGGCACGGGTCGCCGCGCGCCGTGGGGATGCGACGCTGGGCAACGCGCTGGTGGCGCAGACGACGCCCCAGTCGCCGAACGAAAAGCCTCGACTCGTTTTCGTCGAGCCGATCGATCTGGACTACAAGGGACCGATACCGGGCGGCGGATCGGCCACCGGGCAGTTGGCGACGATGAATTTCGACAATCAATGGATCGACGTCGGGTTTCGGATCGGTGGCGATGGCCGCGTGAAGGACATCGAAATCCTGCGGACCAGCGACGGTGTATCGGCCAATGGATGGCCGGCAGCGGTGACGAGGTCGATCACCAGCCGCCGTTATGCCCCGATCGCGTTACCGACGGACGACGACGGCATCGAACGTACCGAACGCTATACACTGACGTCGACGATGGGCAGTAGCACGGGGAGCAGGGTGCGGCAGCGCAGCGCGATACCGCGGATCGAAATGCTCGATCTGTCGATCGATCGACGCGCGGTCGCCAGCAACCGTTGATGCGGACCATCCCTGTCCGTGCCGCCCATGCGATCATGGCGATATCGGTCGTGGCGACGACGGTGCCGCCCGCAACGGCCCATCGACGACAGGCGGAACCGGTCAAGGCTCCTGAGCCGCGCGCCGGGCTGCAAGCGATCGTCCAACAGCGCGCCGCCGACGTCGTCGGCATATTCGGCGGGCGTTCCGACTATGACGGCGTGTTCGCACCGTCGTTCCGATCGGCCGTTCCGAAAGCCCGGTTCGACGCGATCGTGGTCGAGATTACCGGCGCCTTGGGAAAACCGATGGGCGTCGAATCGCTGACGTCCACCGGGCCGACGACGGCGCGGGTGCGGATCGGGTTCGAACGGGGGATTGTTGCACTCGATTTCGCGCTCGATCCCGCCGCCCCGCATCAGATCACCAGCCTGTTGACGCGCGGTGTCGAACCGCGCGCGGCGGCGGAGACGAGTGTCGAGGCGGTGGTCGCTACGATTGCCACCCTGCCCGGTCGGACCAACTTCACGCTCGCAAAGCTGGGCGATGGCGCGCCCGCACGCCTTGCCGGACGCGAATCGGCCATGCCGCTGGCGATCGGGTCGGCGTTCAAGCTGGTGATCCTGTCCGAGCTGGTGCGGTCGATCGCGGCCGGGGAACGGCGATGGAGCGACAGCGTGACGATCGACGGACGGCCCCTGCCGGGCGGCGCGTACACGCTGCGCGCCGAGGGCGTTCAGGTGCCGATCCGCGAACTGGCCGAACGGATGATATCGGTCAGCGACAACAGCGCGACCGATATCCTGCTCCATCATTTGGGCCGGGAAAAGGTGGAGACGATGCTGCCGGTGGTCGGCATGACCGATGGCGGGGCGCGCAACGTGCCGTTCCTCGGCACGCTGGAGGTGTTCAAGCTGAAGGGGATCGACGGCGGCGCACTGGGCGCACGCTATCTCGCGCTGCCGCCTGCGGCACGGCGCGCGTTCCTCGACCGCGACGTGGCGGCGGCACCGGTGAGCGCGCTGCCCGCCGATCTGTTCAAGGACGGAAAGCCGATCCGGATCGACCAACTCGAATGGTTCGCCAGCGCCGACGATCTGGTGCGGACGATGGACTGGCTGCGACGGCATAGCGAGGGGCCGGGCGGTGCGGAGCTACGCGCGATCCTGTCGAAGAATGCGGGTCTGCCCGCACCGGCGGCGGCGGCATGGCGATTCGTCGGCTATAAGGGCGGGTCGGAACCGGGCGTGCTGAACCTGACCTACCTGCTACAGGGGAAGGACGGCGCATGGTACGCGCTGTCCTCCGGCTGGAACGATCCGGCGGCGGAGGTCGATACGTTGCGGTTTTCCGGGCTGATCGCGCGGGCGGCGGAACTGGCCGCGCCGCGATAGCAGCGGTGGGAGCCGGACGACCCGCTGCGAAATCGTTGCGGCTGCTTCCTTCCGGACCTGACCGGGTTGGCGACGACAACGTCCGCCCGACTCCCGCGCGCCATATGGGCGAAGCGGCGGGCGGACGCAAGAGCATCAGCTACGGGTGCGCGGCAGTCGCGAATAGGGCACGAAATCGCCGAGCGAGATCGATCCGCTGGGCATGCGCGATCCGCGATCGATCAGATTGACGATATCGGGGCGACACAGGCGCGTACCGATCGTCCGCGTAACGAGGATGTCGTCGCGGTCAAGGATGGTGCCCGCGCCGGGACGGTTCACGAACAGCGTGCCGTTGTTCATGCGATACACGATCGCAGTATCCTCGACGATTTCGGTCGAACGGATATCGCGCAGGTTGATGCAACTGACCGGTGTACCGGGCGTGTGCCCTGCGGTGAGGCGAGCGATCGACGCTTCGGCATCGGCGGCCTTCCCCGTCTGAGCGACGGCGGGCAGTGCAAGAACGGATGTGACCGCCAGTGCGGCGGCGGCGAGCAGGGAACGACGCATGGTTTCCTCCAACGGCTATGCACCCGGCCATAGCACGAACCGGGTGAACAAGGGCTGACAACGCGCCAGCCCCCGTCCCGCCGCATTGGAAAAACGCTGATTTACACTGGCTTATGCAAGCGTGCGGACGTTCGCCTCCCGGTCCCAATAGCGCTTCTTTGCCGCCTCGACGAACCCGGCGAGATCGGTAACGCCCTCGTCCGGTTCGACCCCGGCCTTGTCGAGCAGCGGACGCGCCTCTTCGTTCGCACCGATCGCCTTGAGATGACCGAACGCATCCATCACCCATTGCACCGCCGCCGCTTCCTTGCGGAGCTTTGCGGTCGCGTCGGCGGACAAGATGACCGCACAGGCATCGACCGTGACCGAGGGCTGGCCGAACAATTGCGCATCGGCGGCGACCGCCGATCCGTCCGACAACGGCACCTTGCCGACCTTTGGCGCGATGAGCAGCGCATGGCCCTTTTCCGCCGCGATCGCGTCGGTCAGCGTGGCCAGCGCCGCCACGTCGGTTCCCTCGGCGATCAGGATGCCGATGGTCTTACCTTCGAGGCTATGCTTTTCGAGCGGCCCGCGAATGATCCGCAGCGCGGGCGACAGGTCCATGTCGAGGACCGGCGCGGCGGTCGGCGATGCGGGGGGCAGGTCCATCGCCAGCCCGTCGGCGACGCGCTGCGCCAGCGTTTCGTCGACGTTGCGAAGATTGGCCATCGCCGCGATGCGGATATGCTCCAGCGACACCTTCGACAGTTCGAACACGAAGGCGGAGGCGATATGCGCCTGTTCCGCCGGGTCCATTGACCGGAAGAACATCCGCGCCTGGCTGTAATGATCGGCAAAACTCTCCGGCCGGATGCGCAGTTTCTGCCCCTCCTCGTCTGACGGGAAGGTGCGGAAGCCCTTGGCCGGGTCTTCGCGCGGACCGCCCGGTTCGCCCGCGAGGTGCAGGCTGTTGGGTTCGTAGTTCGCCCGCCCCTTCGGCACCTGCATCTGCATATGGCCGTCGCGCTGCATGTTGATGAACGGGCAGCCTTCGCGGCCCTTGGCCTGATTGATCGGAATCTGGTGCCAGTTGGTCGATCCCAGCCGCTTGAGCTGCGTATCGAGATAGGAGAACAGCCGCCCCTGCAACAACGGATCGTTGCTGTGGTCGATGCCCGGCACGATGTGGCTGGGGCAAAAGGCGACCTGTTCGGTCTCCGCGAAGAAATTGTCGGGATAGCGGTCGAGCACCAGCTTGCCGACGATCTTCACCGGCAGGATTTCCTCCGGGATGATCTTGGTCGCGTCGAGCACGTCATAGGGCTGGCTGTTGGCGAACTCCTCGTCGAACAACTGCACGCCCAATTCCCATTCAGGATAATCGCCGCGCTGAATCCGCTCGAACAGGTCGCGGCGCTGGAAATCGGGATCGGCACCGGCGATCTTGACCGTCTCGTCCCAGATGGTCGAGGCGAGACCTGCCTTGGGCTTCCAGTGGAACTTGACGAAGGTCGATTTACCGTTGGCGTTGACGAAGCGGAAGGTGTGGATGCCGAACCCTTCCATCGTCGCGAACGAGCGCGGCAAGGTGCGGTCCGACATCGCCCACAGGATCATGTGGGTCGATTCGGGCATCAGCGAAATGAAGTCCCAGAAGGTATCGTGCGCCGTCGCCGCCTGAGGATATCCACGATCCGCCTCCATCTTGGCGGCGTGGATCAGGTCGGGAAACTTGATCGCATCCTGAATAAAGAACACGGGGATGTTGTTGCCGACCAGATCCCAATTGCCTTCGCGGGTATAGAACTTCACCGCGAAGCCGCGCACGTCGCGCGGCGTATCCACCGATCCCGCCCCGCCCGCGACGGTCGAGAAGCGGACGAACACGTCGGTACGCTGGCCCTTCTTCTGGAACAGGTCGGCGCTGGTGATGTTCGACAGGCTCTCGGTACATTCGAAATAGCCGTGCGCCGCGCTGCCGCGCGCATGGACGATCCGTTCCGGGATGCGTTCATGGTCGAAATGGTGAATCTTCTCGCGCAGGATTTCGTCCTCCAGCAGGACGGGGCCGCGCGGACCGGCTTTCAGCGAATTCTGGTTGTCGGCGATCGGGGTGCCGTGATTGGTCGTCAGGACCGGATGGTCCGCATCGGCATGCTGATGGGTTTCGCCGCCGTTGCCGGGGTGAAGATCGGATTTGGTCGCCATGGCGGGGGTAGTCCTGTCGAGAAGAGTCCGGTCCCCAACGAACCATCCGCCCCGACGGACCCTGCCCCGCCACAATATAAGTGATTGATCTGTATCAGCGTGGCGCGATCACAGCGCGGCGGCGGCCTCGACGATCGGGACGAACTTCCCGGCGGTCAGGCTGGCACCGCCGACCAGCGCGCCGTCGACATTCTCGATCGCCAGGATCGTCGCGGCATTGGCCCCCGTCACCGACCCGCCATAGAGGATACGGATACCGTCCGCCGCATCGCCGACCATCTGGCGCAGCTTGGCGCGGGCGATGGCGTGGATCGACGCGATCTCTTCGGTCGACGGCGTGCGGCCGGTGCCGATCGCCCAGCGCGGTTCATAGGCGAGGGTGAACCAGTCGCCGCTTGCCAGTTCGGGCACCGACTTCTCGATCTGTGCCTGTACCACCCGCTCGGCGCGACCTGCATCGCGCTCGGCCTCGGTCTCGCCGCAGCACAGGATCACGTCCAGCCCGTGCCGACGCGCGGCGGCGGCCTTGGCCCATGCGTCGTGGCTCGTCTCGTTCTGGTCCGAGCGGCGTTCGGAATGGCCGACGATGACGACGCGCGCACCCGCTTCGTGCAGCATTTCCGCCGAGACGCAGCCGGTATGCGCGCCGCGATCATTGGCATGGACGTCCTGTCCACCGATCCGCACCGCGCGCACCCCTTCGGCGGCGACGTGGATCAGCGTGGCGGGGACACACAGCGCCACGTCGATGTTCGGCGCGGCCACCGCCGCTGCATCGATCGCGGCGATTTCCCCCAACTGCCCGCGCATTCCGTGCATCTTCCAGTTGCCGGCAACCAGTTTGCGACGACTCATCCCGTGTGCCTCCACCCGCGTTTTACATGTTCTACAGCCGATAGCGGCTTCGGCGGCGCACGCAACCTTGAAGCGCGAAGCGGTCCCTTCTAAAGCGACGCGGTTATTTCCCTTATGATCGGTTCCACGGATGCTCGGTTTCTTCAGGCGCATGACCAAGTCGAAGGTCGGCATTTTCGTCGGTCTGTTGCTGTTGGTCGTGATTGCCCTCGGGTTTGCGATGGCCGATCTTCAGTCGCTGCGCCCCGACGGCGCGGGCGCCACCGGCGGCACCGCCGCCACCGTCGGCGATGAAAAGCTCACCGAAACCGAACTGACCAGCCGCATACGCACCGATGTGGAACAGGCGGCACAGCGCCAGCCGGGCATCGACATCGCGCAATATGTCACGCTGGGCGGCTTCGACGCCTCGCTCAACCGCGCGATCAACGACATGGCGCTGCGCCAGTTCGCCGACGATCACGGGCTGGTGGTCTCCGACCGCTATGTCGACGGACAGATCGCCGGTTTCCCGGTGTTTCAGGGGCTGAACGGCAAATTCGACCAGAAAACGTTCGAACAGGCGCTGGCCCGCCTCCGCCTGACCCCGGCGCAGGTGCGCGACGATATCCGTATCTCGACCATCACCCGGTTGATGCTGGGCCGGACGCCGGACGCCAATTTCGTGCCGTTGCAGCTCGCGCTGCCCTATGCATCGCTCGAAAAGGAAGCGCGTTCGGGGCAGGTTGCACTGGTGCCCGCCGCCGCACTGCCGCCGGTGGCCGCCCCGACCGATCAGCAGCTTCAGGCATATTACACCGCCAATCGCGGTCGCTACACCATCCCGGAACGTCGCGTGATCCGCTATGCGATCGTCACGCCCGCCTCGGTCGCGGCACAGTCGACGCCGACCGACGCCGAAATCCAGCAGGCCTATCGCGCCAACCCGGCCCGGTTCGCGGCGACGCAGAACCGCACGATCAGCCAGGTGGTGGTCGCCGATCAGGCAGCGGCGACGCGCATGGCACAGGCGGTGCGCGGCGGTCAGCCGATCGCCGCCGCCGCCCGCGCCGCCGGGCTGGAAGCGACCACGCTGACCAACCAGACCAAAGCGCAATTGACCGGCGCCACCTCCGCCCCCGTCGCCGATGCCGCCTTTGCCGCGCAGCAGGGTGCGGTGGTCGGGCCGGTCCGCTCGCCGCTGGGCTTCGTGGTGGCGCGTGTCGATGCGATCACGCCGGTCGCGGGCAAGACGCTGGAACAGGCGCGCCCGGAACTGGTCAGCGAACTGACCCGGACCAAGGCGGCGACCGCATTGGGCGCGGTGCAGGAAAAGGTCGATGCCGGAATCACCGGTGGTTCGACGTTCGACGAGATCGTCGCGGATGCCAGATTGTCGGCACAGGCGACCCCGCCCGTTACCGCGCAGGGCATCGACCCGCTCAACCCGACCCAGCCCAATTCGATGCTGACCCCGATCGTCCAGGCCGGGTTCGCCGCCGAAACCGGCGACGCGCCGCAACTGGTGCAGACCGGGGCCGACGGCACGTTCGCGCTGGTCGCGACCGGCGACGTCACCCGCGCCGCGCCGCGCCCGCTGGCGCAGATCCGCGATCAGGTCGCGGGTCAGTACCGGCAGGAACAGGCGCTGAAGGCGGCCCGCGCCATCGCGCAGCAGATCGTGAACAAGGTGAATGGCGGTACGCCGATGGCGGTGGCGATCCAGCAGTCGGGCGCGCGCCTGCCCGCCCCGCGTCCGCTCACCGCGTCGCGCGCCGATCTGGCGCAGTTGCGCGGACAGGTGCCGCCCGCGCTGTCGCTGATGTTCTCGATGGCACCGAAAAAGGCCCGGCTGACCGCCGCGCCCGACGGGTCGGGGTGGATCATCGTCTATCTCGATTCGATCCAGCGCAACAGCGCGGCAACCGATCCGGCGGCGACGACCGCCGCCCGTCGCCAGCTCGGCCAGTTGATCGGCAACGAATATGCCGAGCAGTTCGTCGAGGCGGTGCGCCGTCAGGTCGGCGTGACCAAGAACGACGCGGCGATCGCCAAGGTCCGTACCGACCTGACGGGCGGTGCCGCCCCCGCCGACCAGTGACGGTCGAGGGGATCGCCGCCGCCCGCGCCGCCCTGGCCGGGGGGCGGCCCGCGCTCCTCTGGGCCACGCGGGTCGCCGATACCGAAACGCCGGTCGCCGCCGCGCTGAAGCTGATCGAGCCGGAGCGCGGCGATTTCCTGCTGGAATCGGTCGAGGGTGGATCGGTGCGCGGGCGATATAGCCTGTTGGGGCTGGCCCCCGATCTGGTGTTTCGCGCACAGGGACATGACGCCGCGATCAACGCCGACTGGCTGACCGATCGCGATGCGTTCGCGCCGTGTGCCGAACCGACGCTGGCGGCGCTGCGCACGCTGGTCGGGCAATGCCGGATGGACGTACCCGCGCCGCTGCCGCGCGCACTGGCCTGTCTCGTCGGCTATTTCGGCTATGAGACGGTCGGGTTGGTCGAGCGGCTGCCGGACGCGGCCAACGATCCATTGTCGCTGCCCGACATGATGTTCGTGCGCCCGACCGTGTTGCTGGTGTTCGACCGCCTGTCCGACACGCTGTTCGTCGTCGCCCCGGTATGGCCAGGGGCGAGCGTCGATGCGGCGGTCGAGCGGATCGAGGCGACCGGCGCGGCGCTGGACGCCGCCCGCCTGCCCGCGCCCGCGCGGCTGGCCGATGTCCCCGACCTGTCGCTGACCCCGGTGCTGGCTGAGGGCCGCTATGGCGAGATGGTCGCGGCGGCGAAGGAATATATCGCGGCGGGCGATATTTTTCAGGTCGTGCTGGCGCAACGTTTCACTACGCCGTTCCCGCTCGAACCGTTCGAGCTGTACCGCGCGCTGCGGCGGATCAATCCGTCGCCGTTCCTCTATCACCTCGACCTGCCGGGCTTCGCGCTGACCGGGTCCAGCCCCGAGATACTGGTGCGGCTGCGCGACGGAGAGGTCACGATCCGCCCGATCGCGGGCACGCGCCCGCGCGGCGGCACAGCGGCGGCGGACGAGGCGAACCGGCTGAGCCTGCTCGCCGATCCCAAGGAGCGCGCCGAGCATCTGATGCTGCTCGATCTGGGCCGCAACGATGTCGGCCGTGTCGCCGCATCGGGCAGCGTGCGCGTGACCGACAGCTATACTGTCGAACTCTACAGCCACGTCATGCACATCGTATCGAACGTCGTCGGTCGGCTGCGCGACGATGCCGATGCGCTCGACGCGCTGTTCGCGGGCTTTCCGGCAGGCACCGTGTCGGGCGCGCCCAAGGTACGCGCGTGTCAGGTGATCGCCGAACTCGAAGCCGACAAGCGCGGCCCCTATGCGGGCGGCGTGGGATATTTCAGCCCCGACGGATCGATGGACTCGTGCATCGTGCTGCGGACCGCCGTGGTCAAGGACGGGGTGATGCATGTCCAGTCGGGCGCGGGCATCGTCGCCGACAGCGACCCCGCCTATGAACAGCGCGAGTGCGAGGCGAAGGCAGGCGCGCTGCTCGCCGCCGCGCGCGAGGCGGTGGCACAGGCGGGCAAAATGCGCTTCGGGCAGTAACGGCGCGGCCAAAGGTCACGAAGGTCACACTCGTGCGATTTATGTACCGTGTCCGCAGCCGGACGTTCCTACAGCGGATTCAAAGAGCGAATGCCACCCTATCCCGCTTCGCATTGTGTAGGAAAGCGCCTATCCCCGCCGGACCGCGATCCATCCCAGCCATAGCCAGCCGACGATCATCATCAGCCCGCCGAGCGGCGTGATCGGTCCCATCACCCCGCGCGGTCCGCCCAACGCCATGACATAGAGCGACCCGGCAAAGAACAACCCGCCGACGACGAACAACCAGCCCGGACCGCGCGCGTCGAGGTGCAGTGCGACCAGCGCCGCGATCGCATGGACCAGTTGATACTGCCCGCCGATCCGCAGCCATTCGACCGCCTCGCCCTTTGCGCCATGCGCGCCGAACGCCCCGGCAGCGACCGCCATCGCGCCCGACAGCGCGGCGGCCAGCATCAATCCGTTCATATCCATCCCATCGTATCGATCACCATCGCCGCCGCGACGACCAACGCCGCCAGCGCCGCGATCAGGACCGCCCCGGCGAGCATGTCCTTGACCGCGCCGACCTCCGGATTCTGCCCCGGATGCAGCAGGTCGATCACGCCTTCCAGCGCCGAATTGAGCAGTTCCAGTGCGAGGACGATCGCCACCGTGACCGCGACCAACGCCCACCAGATCGGTTGGGGTCGCAACAACAGCAGCGCCAGCCCCGCGCCGGTCGCAAAGCCGATATGGCTGCGAAAACTCGCCTCCCGCCGCCATCCGGCCACCAGCCCCGCCGTGGCGAAGCCCAGTCGCTGGCGGAGCGGACGCCCCTTCACTTGTCGGGTTCGGGCACCGTGCCCGCCGCCGCCGACACCCGTGCGTGGGTGAAAATCATTTCATGTCCCGTCCGGATGTCGCCCGATTCGGATTGCTGGACCAGCCGTTTGGCGTCGGTCTTTCGATACAGATCCTCGGTCCGGTCGATCTCGCCATCGTCGACGCCGACACAGGTCATCGCCGCGCGCGCCATCGTCACCGCAGAATCGAGCACTTCGCGGAACACGCCCTCGATCGGCGCGCCCGACAGCTTCATCACCGCCCGCCGGTCATAGGCGCGCACGAAGATGCCGGGATCGGGGAATGCCTGATGGATCGCCTCCAGCGTCGGAACGTCGAGCTGGTCGCCGTCCAGACAGAAGAGCAGCAATTCGGCATCCGCCGCGCCCGCCAGCCGCAACAGGTCGATCCGCGTGCCGTCGCCATAATAGACCTTCATGCCGAACGTGCCCGCGATCTCGATCATCTCGACATCGCGGTCGATCACCGTCACGCTGATCCCCTGCGCCAGCAGCATCTGCGCCACCGTCTGACCGAAGCGGCCATAGCCGACGACGACCGCACTGGCCCCGTCGTGTCGCGGCCCCTCGGGCGTATCGCCCGCCTTCCTTTCGGGGTCGGCGCGGAAGCGGCGCGTCGCCATCATCAGGAACGGGGTGGTCGCCATCGACAGGGTGACGATCGCGCCGAACACGCTGGCCGCTTCGGGCGCGATCAACAGTGCGTTCTGCGCCTGTGCGAACAGCACGAACCCGAACTCGCCGCCCTGGCTGAGCAACAGGCCCAGCGCCAGCGCGCCGCGCCACGGCATCCCGAACGCGCGGCCGAGACCGAAGATCACCAGCCCCTTGGTCGCGATCAGCGCCAGCGCCATGCCGACGACGAACACCGGCCGCTCCGCGATCGCGCCCAGATCGAGCATCATGCCGACCGCGAGAAAGAACAGCCCGAGCAGGATCGACCGGAACGGTTCGACATCCGCCTCCAGCTCGTGGCGATACGGGCTGTCGGCCAGCATCACGCCCGCGACGAACGCCCCCAGTGCCGTCGACAGGCCCAGTGCCTGCATCACCGCCGCGCTGGCGATGACGGTGAACAGCCCCGCGAACACGAACATCTCGCGCTCGCCCATATTGCCGATCAACCGGAACATCGGGCGGAGCAGGAAGCGACCGGCGAGGATCAGCCCCGCGACCGCCCCCAGCGTCCACAGGCCCAACTGCCAGCCCGGCGGCCCCCCGGCATCGGCCGGATTGCGCGACAAGGCGGCGGTGATCGTGATGAGCGGGACGATCGACAAATCCTGAAACAACAGGATGGCAAAGGCGCGTTCGCCGAACGGCGTCTTCATGCGTCCGGCCGATTGCAGCATCGGCAGCACCTGCGCCGTCGACGACAGCGCCAGCGGCAGGCCGAGCGCCAGCGCCGCCGCCCAACTGAAATGCGTCGCCACCCAGACGACGCCGGTCACGGCCACGCCGCACAGCACGACCTGTAACAGGCCGAGACCGAAGATATCCTGCTTCATCCGCCACAGTCGCGACGGGCTGAGTTCCAGTCCGACGAGGAACAGCAGCAACGTGATGCCGAGTTCGGCGATGCCCAGCTTCTGTTCGGCGTCGCCGACCAGCCCCAGCACCTGCGGCCCGACGACCGATCCGGCGACGAGATAGCCGAGCGTGGCACCCAGACCCAGTTTGCGGAAGATCAGGACGAAGATCAGCGCCGCGCCCAGCAACGGGGCGAAGTCGTGCAGCAGCGAAGCGGTGCCGTGTTCCTCCATCAGGCGGCGGCACGCAGCGCGGCGGCATCGGCGGCGGCCTCGGCCGCGGCCTCGAACGCGAGGCGAATCGATGCGTGGCGCGCGCTGTGCGGGCGGGCCGGTTCGAACAGGGTCAGGCCGGGCCAGTCGGGCGCGTCCCCCTCCCCCGCCAGCCACGCGGCGAGCGCGTCGCGCGCACTGGCCAGTTCGGCGGGCGACCGTCCCACGATCCGTTGCGCCAACAGCGCCGACGATGCCTGTCCCAGCGCACAGGCCCGCACCAGCATCCCGACGGCGGCGACGCGCCCGTCGTCGCCCAGATCGATATCGACCGTCACGCGGCTGCCGCAGATCGGGGATCGCTTTTCGACCGACGCATCGGGATCGGACAGGCGCACCGCCAGCGCCGTATCGGCGGCAAGGCGGAGGATTTCGGTGTTGTAGAGGTTCGCGGTCACGGCGTCGATGTAAGGCGCGTTCGTGACGGTTGCCATCGCTATTCGCCGAATACCGGATCGCCCCGGCGGCGGCGGTCGATGAAATCGACGACGCTGGCGCTGGTGGCGTTGAGCAACTGATAGCTGCGCGCCGATTTGATCCAGTCGGGGCGGCGCGTTGGCCCCCCGCCGATAAAGTCGGCGGCAAGCAGCAGCAGCAGGAAGCCGAGGCTGGCGAGGATCAATCCCTTGAGCGCGCCGAAGCCGAAGCCCAGCGCACGATCGACCGGCCCCAGCACCGACGCCCGTGTCCGCTTGCCCACGGCGTTGGCGATCAGTCGACCGCCGAAATAGCCGACGCCGACGATCAGCGCGAAGGCCAGCGTCGCGGCACCGCCCGCCGTGCCGGTCGGCCCGACCAGTGCCGCCGCGACCGGCGTATGGAACAGCTTGAGCGCCATCACCACCAATATCCACGCCGCCAGCGACAGGGTTTCGGCGACGAACCCGCGCATCAGCCCGAGCAACGCCGCACCCCCGACGCTGAGCAGAACCGCGATGTCGAGCGATGTCAGTCCCATGACCGGGCTATGCCGTGTGAGGGCACGGTTGTCGAGCGCGGGCGATGCTCATGCCGGGTGTCCGGTTTGAACCCGCCGAAGCCGGGTCCGTATCCTGAAGGACCAGCGACAATTCACGACCGTTCGTGTCGAGCGAAGTCGGGACACCTGCGCGATACTTCCGTGCCTCGACTTCGCCCGGCACGAGCGGAAATAGGGTCGGCCGCACCCGAGCGGGACCGCGCCGTCGAGTTCAGGCGGCGGGCAGTTCCGGTTCGAGCAACCGGTGCAGATGCACCACCACATAGCGCATTTCGGCGTCGTCGACGGTCCGCTGCGCCGCAGCGCGCCATGCCTTTTCGGCGCTGGCATAATCGCCATAGATACCGACGATATCGATCGCCTTCAGGTCGGCGAAGTCCAGTGTGCGTGGGTCGGTCACGCGGCCACCGAAAACGAGGTGAAGTTTGCTCATGGTCGCTCCCGCAGTGCAAAAAAGATACGCCCCGCCCGCATAGCGGACGGGGCGCTCCCTTCAAGCCCGAATACGATTCAGACCGTCGTCGAACCCTTTGCGGCAGCCTTGCCGCTGTCGGTCGCGGCCTGCACGACGGTGCCGAAGGCGGAGCGAATCTGCTCCTTCGCGCCGTCCTTGCTCGGCAGCGCGGCGGCAAGCTGTTCCTTGCCCACGTCGCGCGCGGTGGCGGCGGCGGCGGTCGCGGCTGCCGACAGGCGCTTGCCGAGCGGGCCGAGCACCTTGGCTTCCTGTGCCGATTTCGGGATCAGCGCGCCGATCGCCGCGCCGATCGCGAGGCCACCGGCCAGAACGGCCAGCGGATTGGCTTCGATACTGTCGGCCGCGCGCTTCGCGGCATCGTGCGCCGCATCGCTGGTGGCATGGGCGGCGCTGGCAGCCTTGTCCTTGATCGCGTCGATCGTGGTCGTGTCGTGGGTGGCGGACTGCGTGCCGCCGGTCGGGGTGCTGTGGTTGGTCATGAGACGCTTCCTTGTTCGGGGATGGGCGTGGTGGGGGGCGAGTGGCGGAACAGCCGTGCGACCGGCTTGCGGAACACCAGCGCGAGCAATCCGGCGGCGATACCGGCGGCCATTGCCGGGCGTTCGCGGACGGCGGCGATGCCGTCCCCTGCCCGGTCGCGCAGGTCGTCCGTCACATTGGCGGCGATGGTCGACGGGGCGAGGCGATGCTTCGCCTGCGCCACGCTGGCCTGTAGCCGGGCGCGCTTGATGAGGACGTCGGCGCGGGCAGCGGCGATGGTCGGCGTGGTCATGCCTCTCCTCCCAATGGAGCCGCCACCCTCTTGAAGCGGGACAGCGCCATCTTCGCCAGCAGACCGGCAATGGCGAGGGCGATCAGCACCACCACCAGCGTCGCCCATGCCGGGCCGATCAGCGGCCGCAGCGACAGGATCGCCCCGACCAGCAGCGCGGTCAGCGCCGACAATGCGATCAGCATCGCGCCGATCGCCATGCCGGCGGCGATGCCCGCCTGGCTGCCGCGGGTCGACGCGACCGTCTTCCACAGCGTCAGTTCCGCCGTGGCATATGCCTTGGCATCCGCGACGACGCGTCCGACGACGCTACCCAGTCCTTCGTCCCCCATCGCGCGTTCAGGCCTGTGTGACGGGCGTGGTGGTCGTCGGGGTCGTGGTGACCGGTGCGGTCGTCACGGTCGTGTCGGCGGTATCGACGCCCGCCTTGACCACGCGTGCCAGCACGAAGCCGAGCGCGGCTGCGGTGCCGATCGCGATCGCCGGGCTTTTCCGCACAAATTCGCGCGCATCGGCCAGCAGGTCTTCGATCTCCTTGCCGCGCAGATCGTCGGAGAATCCCGAAATCGCCTGTGCCGCCGAACGGGCATATTGGCCGTACTGCTCGCCCAGCTTTTCATCGACCGTCCCGGCGGCATCGTCCATCAGGCGCGAAAATTCGTCGAGCGCGCTCGTCGCGCGCAGCTTGCCTTCATCGGCAAGGCCACGGGCCTTTTCGGTCGCCTTGACGCCCAGCTTGCTGGCTTCGTCCTTCAACGTCTGCTTGGTGCCCGCCGTGGTCGTCGACGTATCGTCGGTCCCATCGAACGTCGGCTCGTCGAACGTCGACGCCGGGGTGAAACCGACGGTGCCGCCGGTCGAGGTGTTCAGGTCGGCGTCGAAGTCGACGGCGGTGTCGCTGGTCGTCGGCGATCCGGTGGTGCCGGGGGTCCGATTGAAGTCGGTCATAACCAATCCTTTCGTCGTTTCGCGTTCACAACCGAGCGCGCCTTGTCGGGTTCCGTCGCGCCCTACGAATTGCCGTTGGCCGGAGGAGCCGATAAGGGAGCGCGACAAGCCGAAGCCCCGCCACTTTGAAGGAGTCGTTACGTGACCGCAATCATTCAGGTCCATGGCCGCCAGATCCTCGACAGCCGCGGCAACCCGACCGTCGAGGTCGATGTGCTGCTGGAGGACGGCAGCTTTGGCCGGGCGGCGGTCCCGTCGGGTGCCTCGACCGGCGCGCACGAAGCGGTCGAAAAGCGCGATGGCGACAAGTCGATCTATATGGGCAAGGGGGTTCTTGCCGCGATCGAGGCGGTCAACGGCGATATCGCCGAAGCGATCATCGGCCTCGATGCCGAGGATCAGGCCGATATCGACACGGCGATGATCGAACTGGACGGCACCGAGAACAAGGGGCGGCTGGGCGCGAACGCCCTGCTCGGTGTCAGCCTTGCGGTGGCGAAGGCTGCGGCGGATGCGCGCGGATTGCCGCTGTATCGCTATGTCGGCGGCGTGTCGGCGCATTTGTTGCCGGTGCCGATGATGAACATCATCAATGGCGGCGAACATGCCGACAACCCGATCGATTTTCAGGAATTCATGATTATGCCGGTCGGTGCCGACAGCATCGCCGAGGCGGTGCGCTGCGGTGCCGAAATCTTCCACACGCTGAAGAAGGGCCTGTCCGAAAAGGGACTGTCGACTTCGGTCGGCGACGAAGGCGGGTTCGCACCGGCGCTGGCCAGTACCACCGACGCGCTCGACTTCATCATGCAGAGCATCGAGCGCGCGGGCTATACCCCCGGCGACGACGTGATGCTGGCGCTCGACTGCGCCGCGACCGAGTTCTTCAAGAACGGCAAGTATGAGATGGTCGGCGAAGGCAAGTCGCTGACCCCGCACGAAATGGCCGACTATCTCGCCGACCTCGCCGCCCGATACCCGATCCTGTCGATCGAGGACGGCATGGGCGAGGACGATTTCGAGGGCTGGAAGGCGCTGACCGACAAGATCGGCAACAAGGTGCAGCTCGTCGGCGACGACCTGTTCGTCACCAACCCGAAGCGGTTGCAGATGGGCCTCGATCAGGGTCTGGCGAACTCGCTGCTGGTCAAGGTCAACCAGATCGGCACGCTGACCGAAACGCTCGAAGCGGTCGCACTGGCACAGCGCAATCGCTACACCGCCGTCATGTCGCACCGTTCGGGCGAGACCGAGGATTCGACCATCGCCGACCTCGCCGTCGCGACGAATTGCGGGCAGATCAAGACCGGCTCGCTTGCCCGGTCGGACCGGTTGGCGAAGTACAACCAGTTGATCCGTATCGAGGAAGAACTGGCCGGTGCGGCCCGCTACGCAGGTCGTTCGATCCTGCGCTGATCGACCGGGCGACGCCCCGCGCCGGTGCGATCCGGCGCGGGGCATCGTGTCCGACCGTCAAACGATATTCCCCTTTCGTTCTCCATCTGCTAGGCCATGCGCATGGCCAAACCCCAGAAACGTTACGTTTGTCAGCAGTGCGGATCGGTCTCGACCAAATGGGCGGGGCAATGCGTCGATTGCGGCGAATGGAACACGCTGGTCGAGGACGCGGGAGCGGTCGTCACGCCGTTTTCGGCGCGGCATAATCTGCAAAGCGGCGGACGCGCGATCCTGTTGTCGGGACTCGACAGCGACGTCGCGCTGCCCGAACGGCTGACCACCGGCATCGCCGAACTCGACCGCGCGCTGGGCGGCGGGTTCGTCGAAGGGTCGGCGATCCTGATCGGCGGCGACCCCGGCATCGGCAAATCGACGCTGTTGCTACAGGCGGCGGCACGGCTGGCGCTGGCCGGGCGCAGCGTCGCATATGTCTCGGGCGAGGAAGCGGCGGATCAGGTGCGGTTGCGCGCGCGGCGGCTGGGCCTCGGCAACGCGCCGGTGCAACTGGCGGCGGCGACGTCGGTGCGCGACATCCTGACGACCTTCGGTGGCAGCGCGGCCCCCGACCTGCTCATCATCGATTCGATCCAGACGATGCACAGCGACCTGATCGAAGGCGCACCGGGCACGGTCAGTCAGGTGCGGGCATCGTCGGGCGAACTGATCCGCTTCGCCAAGGAACGGGGCACCGCCGTGGTGCTGGTCGGCCATGTCACCAAGGACGGATCGATCGCCGGTCCCCGCGTGCTGGAGCATATGGTCGATACCGTGCTGGCGTTCGAGGGCGAACGAAGCCACCAGTATCGCATCCTGCGCGCGGTGAAGAACCGCTTCGGCGGCACCGACGAGATCGGCGTGTTCGCGATGGAAAGCGAGGGGCTGTCCGAAATTGCCAACCCCTCGTCGCTGTTCCTGACCAGCCGCGACGAGAATGTGACCGGCACCGTCGTGTTCCCGGCACTGGAAGGCACGCGCCCGGTGCTGGTCGAGGTGCAGGCGCTGACCGTGCGGCTGGCATCGGGGGCCACGCCGCGTCGCGCCGTGGTCGGGTGGGATTCAGGGCGGCTGGCGATGATCCTCGCGGTGCTGGAAGCGCGCTGCGGCCTGGCGTTTGCGACGGCCGAAGTCTATCTCAACATTGCGGGTGGATATCGCGTGACCGATCCGGCCGCCGATCTGGCGGTGGCGGCGGCGCTGGTATCGGCCTTGTCGGAACGGCCGGTGCCGTCCGATGCGATCGTGTTCGGCGAGATCGCGCTATCCGGGGAAGTCCGTCCGGTGGCGCATGGCGCGCTGCGGTTGAAGGAAGCGGGCAAACTGGGGTTCGCCCGCGCTTTGGTTCCGGCCAGCCAGTCGTCGGACAATAGCGCATTGCGCATGTCGACGTTCAAGAACCTCCCCGCGTTCGTGGACCATATGCTCGGTCGGTAAGTCTGGCGTTACCGCTTGGTATCCGCTGGCGGCGATGGCACGACCGGGGCGGAAAGCGACGCAAAATAGTCCCGCGCGGGCAGTTCGATCACCGTCACCCGACCGGCATTAACGGCGGAGACCGATTGCGTGAACGATCGCGGCTTCTTCATCAGGCCCTTCGCCTCGATCACCACCAGTCCCGATCGCCGCGCCGCTTCGGCGACGAAATGGACGCAGTTGCGCCGGTTCAGATTGTAACGGGAATTACCGTTCGGCCCCCATTCGTCGACCAGCGCGATCACATTGGCATATTGCGCATCGGTCAGCACCACCGAGAAATGCGCGTTGCTGCGCGCGATATAGCGCTCGGTCGGCAGGTCGATCCGACCACCGACGGTGCCGGTCAGCAGCGCGGGGGTAATCGCCTTAGCGGTGAAGCCATAGGCCGCCGATACCACCGGGCCACCGGCATCGGGCGTGCCCGCCAGCGTAAAGAACGCGTGTGGAAAGCTCTGCCCAAGTTCCTGGGACCAGAAGGTGATCGTCACCGCCGCCTGCGCGGGCGGTACGCCGCACGCAATCAACAGGAACAGCGCAACCCCATGCGCCCACACGCGAATCCGGCGATCGATCGTCATGGCCCGATCATAAGATACCGGACGCGCCGGTGATAGCCGGCGCGTCGCGGCGGTCGGTCATTCGTCGTCGGCCGCACCCGAGCGCAGGCGCGACGCCTCTGCGACAGGATCATAGCCCGACGACGGGGCCGGTTGCGTGCTGTGCACCGGCTGGGTCGATGCGGGCGGATCGGAGGCGTCCATCGATTCGTCCAGCCCGCGATCGAGCCGTGCATCGCTGTCGCCCGGATCGTTCGCCATACGCCCGGCGATGCCGGCGTCGCTACCGGCATCGCCGCGACCGTGCGGGCGATGCTCGGCGCTTTCGCTACCGCCCGGCGCTACCGACAGCGAATCGATCGCCTTTTCATCGATACCGTTGTTCTGGTTGGTCATTTCCCTCACTCCTTCCCCGCCTTAACGACAGGGCGGGCACCGACGTTCCCGAAACGACAAAAGGCCCGGCGGTCTCCCGCCGGGCCTTCTGCACGATCCGCCGAAGCGGTTCGGATCAGTCGCGGCTGCCGAGGAACGACAGCAGGAACTGGAACATGTTTACGAAGTCGAGATACAACGACAGCGCGCCGAGGATCACGGCCTTGCCCGCGAAATCGGTTCCGGCCACCTGGAAATACAGGCCCTTGATCCGCTGCGTATCATAGGCCGTCAGACCCGCGAACAGCAGCACGCCGATCGCACTGATGACCATGCTCATGATACCCGACTGGAAGAACAGGTTGAGCAGCGACGCCACGATCAGGCCGACCAGACCCATGATCAGGAACGTGCCGAACCCGGTCAGGTCGCGCTTCGTCGTATAGCCGTACAGGCTGAGCGACAGGAACGCCGCCGTGGTGGCGAAGAACGTCAGCGCGATCGACGGGCCGGTATAGGCCAGAAAGATCGTCGACATCGACAACCCCATCACCGCCGCGAACGCCCAGAACACGCCCTGCGCCGCCGCCGTCGACAGACGGTTGATGCCGAAGCTCAACACCATCACGAAGATCAGCGGCGAAAACATGATCGCGAATTTCAGCAGGCCGGGCTGATAGAAGACCGCCGCCGCCGGGGAGCTGTCGCCACCCCAAGAGAACAGCAGCGCGACAATGCCGGTCAACAACACGCCCGAAGCCATGTAGTTGTAGACCGACAGCATGTAGGACCGCAGCCCTTCGTCACGCGCCATATCCCGGGTCGGGGTACGGGTGACCGGTGCCGCAGTCGTCCGTGGATCGGACCAGTTCGCCATTGAAAACTCCTCTCGCCGGCATTCACACCGGATGACCGAAATATCGTCCGTCAATACGACGATTTCAAGCCAAACGCGATGAGCAATACTTTGTTACCAACCGGGGAGAAATGCACCGTGCACCGCCTGTTCGTCGGCATTCGCCCACCCCTTGCCATGCGCGACCTGTTGTCCGACCGGATGGACGGGATCGACGGCGCGCGGTGGCAGGAGGATGCGCAACTGCACCTGACGCTGCGCTATATCGGCGAGGTCGAGCGCCCGGTGGCGGAGGACGTGGCGGCGGTGCTGACCACGATCCATGCGCCCGCGGTCGACCTCGCACTCGCCGGGGTCGGCACGTTCGACAAACGCGGACGGATCAATGCGATATGGGCGGGCGTCGCCCCGGCTGCCCCGTTGGCCGCCCTGCATCGCAAGATCGATCATGCGCTCGTGCGGATCGGCCTGCCGCCCGCGGGGCGGGCGTTCGTTCCGCACATCACGCTCGCGCGGCTGAATGCATCGTCCGGTCCCGTCGGCGGGTTCCTTGCCGCCCATGCCGGGTTGTCGTCCGATGCGATGTCGATCGACAATTTCCTGCTGTACGAGAGTCATATCGGGCGCGACGGGTCGCAATATGACGCGATCGCACGCTATCCGCTGAAATAACTTTCGTCGCGATCGGCAAACGGCCGGACGACAAAAGCCCGTTCCCACAAAGGATTGGCGACACGAACCGACATATCTGAACGTCAGCCTGTCGTTTCGTTCATGAAACCGTCAGCGCGAGGGTGCGTTAAACCGGCCAGCAACCGACCAACAAAGGAAAACTCCATGCGCAACATCATGATGGCTCTGGCCGCCGCATCGCTGCTCGCTCCCGTCGGCGCGACCTTCTCGCCCGAAGGCATCACCACGATCGGCGCGACCAAGGCCGAAGCACAGCGCCGGTCGAAGTATCGCGAATGGCGCGGTCGTGACGGTCGCCGTTATTGCCGCAAGCCCAACGGCACCACCGGCCTCGTCGTCGGCGGCGTGGCGGGTGCGCTGGTCGGCCGGACGATCGATACGCGCGGCGACCGCACGGTCGGTACGTTGCTCGGCGGTGCCGCCGGTGCCGTCGCCGGTCGCGAGATCGAGCGGAGCGGCAGCAAGCGCTGCCGTTGAACCAACGGTCCGCAAGGACATTGAAGGGGGGCGGGTCCGGCGACGGGCTCGCCCCTTTTCCGTTCCCGCTCCCTCTTTATTGGAAAGTCGCATCATGATTCGCAGCGCATCGGCACGCTATGACGGCCTCGGCAAGGATGGCAAAGGCCATGTCTCCACCCAGTCGGGCGTGCTGTCCGACCAGCAATATGGCTTCAACACCCGGTTCGAGGACGGCAAGGGCACCAACCCCGAGGAACTGATCGCCGCCGCCCATGCGAGTTGCTTCACCATGGCGCTGAGCTTCGCGCTTGCCGGTGCGGGCTATGCCGACGGCACGCTGGAAACGACGGCGAAGGTCACGCTGGACAAGGATGGCGACGGGTTCAAGGTCAGCAAGTCGGCGCTGACGCTGAATGCCACCGTACCCGGTATCGACGAGGCGAAGTTCGCCGAGATTGCGGCGGGTGCCAAGGCGGGCTGCCCGATCTCGAAGCTGTTGAATGCCGAGATCACGCTCGACCACACGCTCAACGCCTGAACGCAGTGCAGCCCTTCCCGTTCGCGGGAAGGGCTGCACCGACGTCCGATAAAACCGACCGATCAGAAGGGGTAGAAGGCCCCTACGATCCACCGGCCCTCGTCGCGCAACACCCCCCAGGCGCGGGCGGCGGCGCGGCTGTCCATCGCTTCGATCCCCAACCCGCGCGCATCCAGCGCGCGGACCAGTGCGCGCGGCGGATGGCGCAATGTGGCACCGGTGCCGAGCAGCAGGAACTCGGGCGCCGGGTCGATATCCAGCACCGTCGTCAGCGCCGCCGGGTCCAGCGCCTCGAACGCGGGCGGTTCCCATCCGTCGGCGCGCCTGGGCGTCAGCAGCAGCGCGGCATAGATTCCGTCGTCGACCCGGAACCCGCTCGCGCTCAGGCCCGATACGATCGGCCCGTCGCCCTTGCGTGTCCGGTCCAGCTTCACGGGCGCTTGGCACTCCCGGCGGTCGGAACCGGGGTCTTGATCGTCCCCTCGCCCACCGGCACGCCCGGCTTCAGTCCCAGCGTGATGAGCAGCGACGACGATACATAGATCGACGAATAGGTGCCGACGATCACACCGAGGATCATCGCAGCGGTAAAGCCGCGCAGCACATGCCCGCCGAACACCAGCAGCGCGATCAGCGCGAGCAGGATGGTGACCGAGGTCATCACCGTACGCGGCAGCGTCTCGTTCACCGACAGGTCGATCAGCTCGCGCATTTCCATCTTGCGGAACTTGCGCATGTTTTCGCGGATACGGTCGTCGATCACCATCTTGTCGTTGATCGAATAGCCGATGATGGTCAGCACCGCCGCGACGATGGTCAGGTCGAACGCCATGCCGGTCAACGCGAAGAAGCCCAGCGTCATCAGCACGTCGTGGACGATGGCCACCGCCGTCGACACGCCGAACTGCCATTCATAGCGAAACCACGAGAACATCGCGATGCCGACGATCGCCAGCACCACGGCGAGAACGCCGTTGGTGACGAGTTCTTCCGACACCTTGCCCGACACGGTCGAATAGTTCGAGAAGGTCGCGCCCGGAAACTCGGTGGCCAGCGCGGTCTTCACCCGTTCCACCAGCCGGTCGGTCGCGCCGCTGCTCTCCTCCGCCGGGGCGGGCAGGCGGATCGACACCAGCGTCGGGTCGCCGAACTGCTGGATCGCGGGTTCGCCGACACCTAGCCGTTCGATCGTGGCGCGCACGCGGTCGATCGGCGGCGGCGACGCGAACCGCTCCTCGATCGCCACGCCGCCCATGAAGTCGACACCGAAGTTCAGGCCGCGTGCGGCGACCAGTCCGATCGACAACAGGCTGAGGATGATGGTGACCGCGAACGCGATCTTGCGGACCGCGACGAACCGGATGTTGGTATTGTCGGGGACGAGTTTGATGAGACGCATCGGATCGGCCTAGATATGGATGTCGGTCGGACGGTTGCGACGCATCCATCCGGCAACCAGCATGCGGGTGAACAGCACGGCGGTGAACACCGAGCTGGCGATGCCGATCAGCAGCACGACCGCGAAACCGCGGATCGGGCCGGACCCGAGGATCAGCATGATGAAGCCCGCGATCGCGTGCGTCACGTTCGCCTCGAAAATCGTGCGGCTGGCTTCCTTATATCCCAGCTCCAGCGATTGCAGCACGCTGCGCCCGCGTCGCCGTTCCTCGCGGATGCGTTCGTTGATGAGCACGTTGGCATCGACCGCCGTGCCGATCGTCAATACGAACCCGGCGATCCCCGGCAGCGTGAGCGTGGCGTTGAGCATCCCCATCACCGCAAGGATGACGAGGACGTTGATGATGACCGCCAGCGTCGAATAGACGCCGAACCGGCCATAGGTCAGCAGCATGAACAGGATGACCGCCACCGCCGCGATCACCGCCGCGCTGACACCCGCCTTGATCGAATCGGCGCCCAGTTCGGGGCTGACCGTGCTTTCCTGCACCACCGTCAACGCGACCGGCAGCTTGCCCGAGCGCAGGGCGATGGCGAGCTGGTTCGCGCCGTCGACGGTGAATCCGCCGGTGATCTGTCCCGTACCGCCGGTGATGGCGGTGCGGATGCTCGGCGCGGAAATGACCTGATTGTCGACGATGATCGCGAACGGCTTGCCGATATTCGCCTGCGTCACGCGGGCGAAGCGACGGCCGCCTTCGGCGTTGAAGGTGAACGAAACCGCCGGTGCCTGATTTTCGTCATAGGTCTGACGCGCGTCGGTCAACTGGTCGCCGGTGATGATCGTCGATCGCTTGACCGCGATCGCGCCCTGCCCCGGATACGGCAGCACCTGGCTGCCCGCCGGTGCCTGTCCCCGCGCCACGGCGGCGGGATCGGCATTGACGTCGACCAGCTTGAATTCGAGCCGCGCGGTACGGCCGAGCAGGTCCTTCAGCGCCTTCGGATCGGACAGGCCGGGCACCTGCACGACGATGCGGTTGCTGCCCTGACGGATGATCGTCGGTTCGCGGGTGCCGAGTTCGTCGATACGCTTGCGCACGACTTCGGTCGCGACGTTCATCGCATCCTCGACCGCAAGGTTCAGCCCGGCGCTGGTCGGGGTCACGACGAAGCGCGTGGTGTCGCGCACTTCGACGTCCCATTCGCGCTGCCCGGTCATGCCCGCGCCGCCGCCGGTCAGGCCCAGCAGCTTTTCGCGCGCGGCATCGACCTGCGTCCCGTCGCGGACCATGAAGCTGACCTGACCGCCACGGGTCGAGATATCGCCGATCTCGACCCGCGGGGCACGACGCATCTCGGTCGCGATCCGCTCGCGCATGGTCTCGACGCGCGTCGCGGCGACGTCCTCGGTCTTGGCTTCGAGCAGGATATAGCTGCCCCCCGCCAGATCGAGGCCGAGATTCACCGCCGGTTTCGGCAACCACGCGGGCAGCTTGGCCCGCGTCGATTCGGGCATCAGGCTGGGAATGGCGAACAGCGACAGCAGAAGGACGATCGACCAGATCGTCACCCGCTTCCAGCGCGGAAAGTCCAGCATCAGTCGTTCGCGGGCTTGGCGCCGCCGGGCGACGTCACTTCGGCGATCGTCGCCTTGACCACGCGGACGCGCGTGTTGGGCGCGATCTCGACCTCGACAAAGGCGTCCTCGACCTTCGTCACGCGGCCGATGATGCCGCCAGCGGTAACGACCGTGTCGTTGCGCTTCACGGCGGCGATCGTCGCCTGCAACGTCTTCATCCGCTTCGACTGCGGACGGATCAGCAGGAAGTAGAAGGCGACGAAGATGACCAGCAGCGGCGCGACGCCGATGATGGTACCGAAAATGCCACCCGACCCGGCGGTCGTGGTGGCGGACTGGGCAAGGGCGGAGGGTACGAGCATCTCGGGCTTGGCAATCCGAATAAGGGCGGGCGCGCGGATCGGCACCCTGTCAGGAGCGGGCAGCTAACACCTGCCCGCGTCCGGCGCAACCATATGCCCGGAATTGCCGGGCGATCGGACGCTTCGGGCTTGCATCCCCGGAAAACGCAGCCTAAAGGCCCGCTCTCTCTGATCGGGGCGTAGCGCAGCCTGGTAGCGCATCACACTGGGGGTGTGGGGGTCGCAGGTTCGAATCCTGTCGCCCCGACCAGAGAATTCGGGCGAGCGGGCATGTCGCGATCATCGCGCCCCGTCCTTGCCCCTCCTGCCCGACATGATGCGGAATCGATGACGCCGCGTACCGTACCGCGACCGGACGATCCGTATTCACGGCAGTTTCCGGCACTCCGCACGATTCGGCACGTTGATGCCGGACCATAGCGAAGGAGTTGTCGATGGCCGACGAACCCACTGAACCGCCCGTCATATACATGCCGGACAGCCCCAACATCGGTGCCGCCGATCCCGATGGCGACCCGAACGATCCCAAGCGCGCCGCCAAGGATCAGGCGCGCGCCGACGACCTTGCCGCCAAGGTGGCGGTCGCCGACGAACTGTCGGGATATGAGAAAGTCGCCGGTCGCGGTATTCCGCGCGGATAATAGTATGAACGGGCGCTACCCGATCATCGCCCGGCCCAGCCAGTGCCCGGACAGCCACGCGGATTCGACCCGTGGACCGGCCAGCCAGTCGCCGCAGCCGCCCAGCCCGATCGTCCGGTCCCAAAAGGGGGCATCGCCCCGCCCGGTCGTTCGGGCATAGCGCCAGCGATGCGCCGCGCTGTGCAGCACGCCCGGCAACGGCCCCGCCCGTTCGGTTAGCGCCGCCAGCAACAGGTCCGCAACGGCGTCGGCCTCCATCTCCAGATGGCGGGCAGACCATTCCGCTCCTGCCTGCACGACCCATGTTTCGGGGGCGCCCCGTCCCGGCTTCGCGCTGTTGCGCGCGGCCCATCCGATCGGGTCGCCGCTGTCGCCGCGCAGGCAATCGTCGGCGATATCGATGCGCGAATCGAAGGCGACCATCAGCGTCCAGCACGGTTCCGACGGCGTCGCATCGGCACGCGCGGCGATGTCGGGGGCATAGGACGCGATCAGGGGCGCCACCTGTTCCGCCGGAACCGCCACGACCAGTGCGTCGTAGCGCTCGTCCACGTCATCGAGTCGCCATGTGCCGCCCTCTCGCCCGACCTTTCCGATCCGGCATCCCCAGCAGACGTCGTGGGATTCCGCCAGGACCCGGACCGGCGCGTTCATCGCGGGCACCCCGACCCATGCGTCCGATCCGGCGGCGGGCCAGCGGGCGACGATGCCCGATGCCGCCCACGCCGCGACGGTCGCACCGAACGCCGGGTCGCGCGCCGTGAAATATTGCGCGCCGTCATCGAACTGGACCGTCGCCTCGCCTGTCGTCGCGCGGCGGGTCGACATCCGCCCGCCGGGTCCGCGCCCCTTGTCGAACAGCGCGACGTCGGCACCTGCGTCCGTCAGAACCGTCGCACAGGAAAGTCCGGCGATCCCCGCGCCGATGATCGCAACCTTCATTCGCTCCGCCCCCGTTGCCCGGCAAATCCGGCGCACCAACGCGCGGAACGCAGGATCGGGCATCGCGGGCGCACATATGATTCGACCGCTTGCCGGACCGTCCGGCGCGTCGCATGATGATAGCGATAACAAGAAGGAGGGGATGGATGTTCGACAAACTCGTCGCGGTTGCGGCGGTACTGGCGTCTGCCGGTGTGATGCAGCCACGCGAAACCATCATCAGCGATCCGGCAAGCGCCGATTGGCTGTTCGTCGGCAACGCCAGGGTGCGGCCGGTCGATGCCGCCCCGTTGCCGGGGGGCAAGGCGCTGTTGGTCACGGTCGCCACCAAACCGGCCAAGCCGTGGGAGGTGCAGGCACGGATGAAACTGAAGGAAGGCTTCGCGACCGGCGACACGCTGACCTTCGGCTTCTATGCCCGCACCGACAAGCCGGATCCGGGGAAGGACGTGGCGGTGGTCGGCGTGCGGATTCAGCGCGGTGGCGACCCGTATGACGCGGCGATCGAATCGCAGATCGAGATCGGCCGCGAATGGAAATTCCACTGCCTGACCGGCGTATCGAAGCTGACGCTGCCCGCGGAACTGGCCGAGGTGTCGATCCAGATGGGCGGCGACAAACATGCGGTCGCGTTCGGTCCGTGGATGACGACGAAGATCGCGGGCGGGGGCGCAAGCGGTGCCACCACCCTGCCCTGCGGTCAGGCTCCCGCCGCGACATGACGATGGGGACCGGCGTGCCGTATCGGGCGCGCCGGTCCGCGCGCCGGGCAACGCCGCACCGGGCTGACATCTTCCCGCCGCCCAAGCGGGCGCCCGCATGGCGATGACAGGGATGCAAGCCGGTCGATAGCCGCCCTATGCCAGATATCGTGCCAGAAACGCCGCGTGCGTCGGCAATTTGGCGACATCGCCCGCCACGTTGCGCCGCAACGATCCGAGCATGTCGCGCAACCGCGCCTCGCCCAGCAGGCGGGGGGCATGGTGCCAGCCGCGCGGTCGCACCCGCTGGCCCAGCAGCACCTGTACCCAGCTATCGACGCGGAACAGGTCATCCGACGCCTGATAGGCCAGCCCGTGATCGCGGAACAGCGCGATGCGCCGTGCCAGACTGTCGGGAATGGCGCGGTCGCGGCATCCGCGCCAGAAGTCGGTGTCGTCGCGTTCGGTCGCGACATAATGCAGCAGCACGAAATCGCGCACCGATTCCAGTTCCGCCCGCGCGTCGTCGTTATACCGGTCGACCGTTGCCGCGACCGGGCCGTCGAACGGGAACGACTGGATCAGGCGGGTGACGCCGGTCATGATGAGGTGGATGCTGGTGGATTCCAGCGGCTCGACGAACCCGCTCGACAGGCCGAGGGCGACGCAATTGCCCGCCCACACCCGCTCGCGTCGCCCGGTGCGATAGCGGATCAGGCGCGGTTCGGTGATCGCCCGCCCCTCGATCGACCCCAGCAACCGCGCCTGCGCCGCATCGTCGCTCAGGTGCGCGGCGCTATAGACGATGCCGTTGCCGATGCGGTGCTGCAACGGGATGCGCCATTGCCAGCCCGCGTCATGGGCGATGGCGCGGGTATAGGGCAAGGGCGGGCCGACGCTTTCGGTCTGGACCGCCAGCGCGCGGTCGGTGGTCAGCCAATGGCCCCAATCCTCGAACCCGACGCCCATTGTCTTGTCGATCAGCAATCCGGCGAAGCCGGTGCAATCGAGGAACAGGTCGCCGGGTATCACCGCCCCCGATCCCATCGTCAGCGCGGTCAGCAGCCCGCTGTCCCCGTCGCGTTCGACCGTGGCGATGCGCCCTTCGACCCGGGTGACGCCGATCGCCTCCGACTGGCGGCGCAGGAACGCGGCATAGCGTCCGGCATCGAGGTGATAGGCATAGTTCAGCCCGTCGACCGCGAATCGCCCGGCCAGCGCCGCCTGATGCTCGCGGCAATAGGCACCGATCGGGGCGGGATCGCCGTTCGCCGCCGCTTCCAGCCAAAAATGCTGGAAGTCCGCCATCCATGTCGATTTGCCGACCTCGCCGAACGAATGGAGATAGCGGTCGCCCACCCCGCCCCAATCGTCGAACGCGATGCCCAGTTTGAACGTCGCGCCGGTCGCCGCCATGAACGCGCGTTCGTCCAGCCCCATCAGCCGGTGAAACGCCTGTGCCGTCGGGATCGTCGCTTCACCGACGCCGACCGTGCCGATCTCCTCGGACTCGACCAGCGTGACGTCGATCAGCGGCCCCAGATGGCGGGCGAGTGCGGCGGCGGCGATCCATCCGGCGGTGCCGCCGCCCGCGATGACGACGCGCGGCTTGTTGGGGACGGTCATCGGTTGAGCCGATCGATCAGCTTCGCGCGCAACCGCCGCGCCGCGACCGGGGGCAGCGGCGACTGCAACGGTCCGCGGATATGGTCGGGCAGATGCGCACCCGCCGCCTGCGGATCACCGAACAGATAATGATCGAACATCGCCGCCCACGCCCTTTTTTCCTGCACCGGCCGGTCGCGCAGCGACAACAGCCCGTGGAGCAACGTCGTCATCGGCAGGTCGAGGTGCGCCGGGACATCGTTCCACCAGTAATTGACCAGCAAATTCACCGGATCGAGCGCCTCGACCTGATGCCACCACAGCGCCGGCAGGAACAGGACGTCGCCCGGCGCCAGTTCCACCACCTGCGCCACCGCCATCGCTTCCGCGAACCGGGGATAACGGCTCAGGTCGGGGGCACGGGCATCGACCATGCTCACCACCTGTCCGCCCGGCGTCGGTTCGAGCGGGCCGGGATAGAGGTTGCCGATCTGATCCGGCGGAAACAGCGTGAAGCGCCGCCGCCCGGCGACACAGACCGCCAGATTGTTCGACATGTCGTAATGCGTCGCGGCGACGGTGCGGTTGCCCAGCCACAGGCTGACCACCGGCACCGCATCGCCGAACCGGTCGCCCAGATCGTTGCCCGCCCGCAATCCGGGCAGGAACGCATCGATATCGGTCGATCCGACATAGAAGGACCGACCCTCGGGCGGTTCGGCGCGCATCGATGCGACGAACCCGGCCAGATCGACCCGCTCGGCGCGAAAGTTCAGCCCCGCCATCGCCGCATCATAGAAAAACCGCCCGCCGATCTCCGGCGCACCGACATAGCCGGTGACGGGACGCCCGCCATAGGACGCCAGCACCGTGTCGAGCGCGGCATCCGCCCCCCGTCCGACCACTGCCTCGACCAGCGCCCAGTCGCTCGCCAGCCCGCGCAGGACGGCAGGGGTGCCTCCGGTCACCAGTGCGGCGGGATCGAACGCCGCAACGGCAATTTCGGCGACGGCGACGCTCATCCCCGCGCCGTCTTCAGCGCGATCAACCGGGGCAGATTGCCCAGCGACGACGCGGCGGCAAATACCGGCGCGAGGAACCCCGGTTCGTGCAACGCCGCCAGCGCCGCCCCGTCGAGCGCGGCCAGCCGCTCCCCGTCGATCGCGAACACGTCGGCGACGGTATAGCGCGTATTTTCGTCCACCTCGATATCCAGCGCGACCGGGCGGAACAGCCCGGCGGCCTCGATCGCGGCGAACATCGGTTGGGACGCCATCACGCCGATATGCAGGGTACGCAGCGCTTCGGCGACGCGCTCCAGCAACGGCGCATGGCCTCCCTGCGGCAGGAACAACGGCTCGCCTTCGCCCGCATCGAAGCGTGGATCGGCGGGATCGACCCGGATCATCGGTTCGCCGTCGTCGCCCATGCCGATCACGAACGGCCCGCGTCGTTGCACGGCGGGACGATAGCTGTCGTTCCATCCGGTGGCGGCAAGGTGCAGATTCTCGTCGCGGTCCAGCCCGAGCAGGACCACCGCCTGCCACGCGCCGTCGTCGTCGCGGCGGAACAGGATCGGGTGATCGCGCGCCGCCGCGTCGAATTCGGTCGGCACCACCAGCATCTGGTTCGCCGCATCGCCCGGCTGGATACCGTCCATCGCGACGCGGGCGTCGCCATGCGCGACATTGTTGACGAGGATGGTGGCCATCGAATTTCCTTCGCTCTCCCGTCGCGGGAGGGGGCGCGCGACACGCCCCCTCCCGCTCCGGATCAGAAGCGCGTCCGCAGGCCGAGCAGGAAGCGCTGATCCAGTTCCTGCGCATACCACAGGTTGCTGCTATCGCGACCATAGGTGCGGATCGACGTCGCGGTCAGGTTGATCCCTTCGAGCGACACGGCGAACCGGTCCGATATGTCGTAGCTGATGTTCATGTCGAGCTGGCCGAACGGCTCGACGAACAACGGGTTGCGATCGACGCCGCCGCGATTGGTCTGCGCGAGGAACCGGTCGCGCCAGTTGTACGACAACCGTGCCGACACGCCGTTCTTGTCATAGATCAGCGTGGCGTTGGCGGTATCCGACAGGCCGAGCAGCGCGAACTGGTCCTGCCCCGGATCGGCCCCGACATCGATGCCCACGTCGCCGCGAACATAGGTATAGGCCGCCGCGACACCGATGCCGGTGGTGCCGAAGAAGTGCTGCGCCGCCGCTTCGAAGCCATAGATCTTGCCCTGCCGATTGTTGATCGGGCGCGTGATCGAGAAATCGAACAACGGGTCGGTGTCGTTGGGCGTGATATCGACCGCCGCCAGCACGCTGTCGACGAACGCCTGGTTCAGCGCGCCGCCCGAATAATTGGCGGTGAATTGCTGCGTTGCGGCAGCGATGTTGCCGGTCCGCTGGAGCAGCGCGGTCATGGTGAACAGGTTCACGTCGCTGACATCCGCCCCGATCCCCTGCAACGCGGTGCGGGCCGTGCCCGATCGCGTGCCCGGCGCACCGGAGCTGGGGTCGCGCAATCCGAACAGATTGCCCGCCGACTGGCCCGACCCGACGAAGTTGCTCACCCGCTTCTCGAACAGGCCGAGCGAGACGAAGCTCGACGGCTTGTAATACCATTCCAGCGACAGATCGAGATTGTCGGACACCAGCGGCGACAGCCCGGCATTGCCGGTCGCCCCGGTGGCGACACCGCCCAGCGCGCCCGGACGCGGCGGGGTGTTGGTGATCGAGCTGGCCGAGAACAGATTGCCGAAATCGGGCCGTGCGATCGTCTTGCTGAACGAGAAGCGCCCGACCAGCGTCCGCGTCAGTTCGACCGAAAAGTCCATCGACGGCAGGAAGTTGTTGTACCGCCCGCGATCCGACACCGGCTGCACCTGATTCGACACCGAAATGGTGAAGTCGTTGTCCGATACCCAGTTGATCGCCGACGGGATCGCCACCAGCGACGTCGAGCGCACGCGCGTGCTCTCGAACCGCGCGCCGGTGACCAGCGTGGTCGCCTTGCCCGCCAGTTCGCCCTTCCACGTGACCTGACCATAAGCGGACCAGATGTCCTCCTTGACCAGATTGTCTTCCTGCTGGGTGATGCCGACGGCATTGCCCCGCCCTTCGTAATAGGGCGACAGCGCGTTCCAGATCGCGGTCGAATCGCCGAAGAATGCCGTCAGCGTCTGACCCGCGCCGCGTGCGTTGAAGTCCTTGAACTTGCATACGAGGCAATATTGCTGAAGCGCGCCCGGTGCGACCTGCTGGACGTCGCCGGGGTTGGTGATGGCCCAGTCGCCCAGCGTCTGCTGCGTCTGCTGGCGCAACTGGCGCATCGATGCGGTGCGATACCCGCCGCCGAAGTCGAGCCGGCTGCCCGCATCGTCCAGCGCCCATGCGAAATCGCCGCGCGCTTCCTTCAAATCCTGTCGCTGCGACGACGTGACGGTGCGGCCGATCTGCGACCCCACGTCGAACACGTCGATCACGCCGTTGCCGTTGCCGCGCAGGGCATCGTTGACCGTGATCGTCTGCACCGGGAAGCCGCTGGAATAATCCACCGACTGTGCCGCCACCACCGGCGCGGCCATACCGATCAGCGTCGACGTCACGCCGTTCGGGTTGTCGGGCAGGCTTTCCGCCCGCGCGATATGCCCGTCGAGCGAGAAGGTCATGCGGTCGTTCAGTTCCCACTTGCCGTTCAGGCCATAGTCGAACAGCCGGTTCTTGACCCCGCGATATCCCTGTTCATACGCGGCGTCCTTCACGCCGTTGATGTTCTCCTGCAGGAACTCGGTCGTCGCCACGACATCGTTGTCGTCGAAACGGACCTGCGCGAACGGGCGGTTGAACCAGTTGCCCTGATTCGCGCGCTGCTCGCGCTGGCGGTTCTGGGCGTACAGCACGTCGGCGGTGATCGTCAGCGTCTCGACCGGGCGGAATTGCGCGACCGCCGATCCGTTGATGCGCTCACGCGACCCCTGCGAGAAATAATAGCTGCTGTCGTTGGGGACCGATATCAGCGCGTTCGGATCGCTTGGCGCGTTCTCGATCCGGGTGGCGGCGTTGACGAAGCCGTTGGCGGGATCGAGGAAGGCGCTGAGCCGCCGGATGTTCCATGCGTTCGACGTGGCACCGCGCGTGGTGAAGTTGCGCTTCTGATAGCTGCCGAACACCGACACGCCGAACGTCTTCCCGTCATCGGCCCACGACGCGAAGCCCGATACTTCGGGCGTGACGACCGCAGGATCGTTGAGCGATTCCTCGACGCTGAGATCGTACAGCGCCTTGACGCCGACCGTACCCGAAAAGCCGGTGGCGCGACCGTCCAGCGGCTTGCGCGTGACGACGTTGATCGCGGCACCGATGCCGCCCGACGGAATGGCGGCGCGACCGGTCTTGTACACTTCCAGCAGGCTGACGCCTTCGGACGCGAGGTTGGCGAAATCGAACGAGCGGCTGGTGCCCGACGAGTAATCGGCGTTCTGGTCGCCGCCGACCGCCGCGACGCTGGCCGATGGCAGGGTGCGGCCGTTCAGCGTGACGAGGTTGAACCCGCCGCCAAAGCCGCGCACCGTGACCTGCGACCCTTCGCCGTTCACGCGGTCGATCGACACGCCGGTCACCCGTTGCAGCGATTCCGCAAGGTTCGTGTCGGGGAACTTGCCGATATCCTCGGCGGAAATGGCATCGACGACGCCGCTCGACGTCCGCTTGATGTTGATCGCGCGGTCGAGGCTGGCGCGGATGCCGGTGACGACGATCTCCTCGTCGGCCTGAGGCGCTTCGGCGCCCGTCGACGGCACGGCGGTGGTCGGTTCGGCGTCGGTCGTCTGCGCATAGGCGCCGCTGGCGGCGAGCAGGCAGGTCGCGATCGCGACCGCCGAAGACGATCGGGCATAGATACCCAATGGCAGAAACTGCTTCATGTCATCCCCTCTTATTGTCTCGTCCCGGCTGGGACGGACGATTCGTCTGATGCGAATTACAGTTGATAGCGCTATCAGTCTGTCCAGCGCTGTCAACGGACTTCGGGGGATTTCAGAACGATTATACGGTATGCAGTAACGGGGAAATAACGGGCTAGGAACCGGGCCGATCGATCGCGGTCCAGATGCGGATCGCCTGTACCGTTTCGGCGACGTCGTGCACCCGCACGACCTGAACCCCACGCGCCACGCCCGCCAGCGCCAGCGCGATCGAGCCGCCCAGCCGCTGGTCGGACGGCGCATCGTCCGACAGGGCGGCAACGACCCGCTTGCGGCTCGCCCCCAGCAACACGCCGCAGCCCAGAGCGTGGAACAGCGCCAGCCCGTCGATCAGCGCCAGATTGTCCGACAGCGCCTTGCCAAAGCCGATGCCCGGATCGACCAGTATCCGCGCGCGATCGACTCCCGCGGCCTCGACGGCGGCGACCCGCGCCTCCAGCCAGTCGAACACGTCGAGCAGCGGATCACCATAGCCGGTGCCGCCGTGCGGCCCGCTCGACGGTTCGGGGGAGTGCATCAGCACCACCGGACATCCCGCGCGCACCACCACGTCCAGCGCATCGGGATCATATTCCAGCGCGGCGACATCGTTGACGAGATGCGCGCCCGCCGCCAGCGTCGCCGCCATCACCGCCGCGCGCCGGGTATCGACCGAGATCGCCACCCCTGCCGCCGCCAGCAGGCGGGCGACCGGCACCACGCGGGCCAGTTCCTCGCCCACGACCACCGCCTTCGCGCCGGGCCGGGTCGATTCCCCGCCCAGATCGACCAGCGCCGCGCCCGCCGCCGCCATCGCGACGCCCGCCGCCGCCGCGCCCGCCGCATCGCCGCTATGCGCGCCGCCGTCCGAAAAGCTGTCGGGGGTGACGTTCAGGATGCCCATGACCTGCGGCCTGTCGAGCGACAGGAGCCGCCCGCCCAGATCGATCGGCGCGCGGGGCGATGTGATCCGCCGATGGAGCAACCGCGCCCGGTCCGCATCGACGGCGGACAGACCGGCGACCCATTGGTCGAACCCGGCCACCGGCACCATGTCGCGCCGCCCGCTCCGGGTGCGCACCTCATAGGCGGTGAACCACGTCCATCCGCCCGCCAGCCGCGCCCGCTGGCCGTCGTCCGCGCCGACCGGCGGAGCGACGAACCCGATCGGGCGCAGGTACAGCGTCAAGGCTGCGTCGCGAGCAGCCATTGCTGGCGCAGCGTGTCGATCGGCGCCAGCCCCTTGGGCGTTTCGACATGCCAGAAGGTCCAGCCATTGCACGACGGCGCATTCTGCAACATCGACCCCAGCTTGTGGATCGACCCGCCGGTGCCGCAGTCGGCGCGCAGCGACCCGTCGGCCAGCACCGTCGCGGTGAAGCGTCGCTTGGCATCGGTCAGCACCGTGCCCGGCGACAATAGGCCGTTCTCGATCAATACGCCGAACGCCACGCGCGGCGGCTTGGTCGGCGATCGCATCGACGCGATGGCGGATTCGTCGAGTGGCAGCGCCGCCTCGATCCGCGCCGTCGCCGCCTCGACATAGGATGCGTCGCGTTCGATACCGATGAACTTGCGCCCCAGACGGCGTGCGACCGCGCCGGTCGTGCCGGTGCCGAAGAACGGATCGAGCACCACGTCGCCGACCTTGGTCGACGCCAGCAGCACGCGGTACAGCAGCGCCTCCGGCTTCTGCGTCGGATGGACCTTCACACCATCCTTGCGCAACCGCTCCGGCCCGCCGCAGATCGGAAATTCCCAGTCGGAGCGCATCTGCAATTCGTCGTTCAGCGTCTTCATCTGACGATAGTTGAACGTGTATCGCGCCTTTTCGCCGGTCGATGCCCAGATCATCGTCTCATGCGCGTTGGTGAAGCGCGTGCCCTTGAAATTGGGCATCGGGTTCGACTTGCGCCATACGATGTCGTTCAGGATCCAGAAGCCCAGATCCTGCACCGCCGCACCGACGCGGAAGATGTTGTGATAGCTGCCGATCACCCACAACGTGCCTTCGGGCTTCAGGATGCGGCGCGCCTCGGTCAGCCATGCGCGGGTAAACCGGTCATAGGTCGCGAAACTGTCGAACTTGTCCCAGTCGTCGTCGACCGCATCGACCTGACTCCCGTCGGGCCGCAACAGGTCGCCACCGAGTTGCAGATTATACGGCGGATCGGCGAAGATACAGTCGATCGATGCCGACGGCAGCGACTGCATCGCCGCCACGCAGTCGTCCATCAGGATCCGGTCGAGCGGCAGGCTGACCGGCTTGCTGACCGTCCCGGGTGCCTTCGCGCGGATTTTCGTCGCAACCATCGTAGTTCTTCCCCTTGTGGGGGCTATTTCGACGAATCCACGAGTCGCGGTCAAGGGGGCGGGGTTGACTCTGTGTCGCAATTCGAATCCGAACGACGGCGAATCGAGTCGCGGCGAACCAGATGTGGAGTCCCTGACCACCGCCGACCCACTAGCGCTGGTATCGACTCCACTCGTCGCAAATCGCTGCCCCGCCTGCGCCGGGACAAGATTACAGCGCCAGACAGGCCTGCCGCACCGGCGCGAAGCTGCGGCGATGCAGCGGCGTCGGCCCCAGCGTCCGCAGCGCTTCGAGGTGCACGCGCGCGCCATATCCCTTGTTCGATGCCCAGCCATAGCCGGGGTGCAGCGTGTCCGCCGCGACCATCATCGCGTCGCGCGTCTGTTTGGCGACGATCGATGCGGCGGCGATCGACAGGCTGGCGGCGTCGCCACCGACGATCGCGACGCTGGGATGCGGCCATGTCGGGCACCGATTGCCGTCGACCAGCACCATCCCGCACGCGATGCCCAGCGCATCGACCGCGCGGGTCATCGCCAGCATCGTCGCCCACAGGATGTTGAGCCGGTCGATCTCCTCGACACTCGCCACCCCCACGCCGACCCGCGCGCATTCGAGTAGCCGGGCATGGAGCGCCCCGCGCTTGACGGCACTCAACTGCTTCGAATCGTTCAGCCCTTCGGGGATGCAGTCGCGGTCCAGCACCACCGCCGCCGCGACGACCGGCCCGGCCAGCGGTCCCCGTCCGGCTTCGTCCACCCCCGCCACCGGGCCGGGATGTCGCGCCTCGTGCAGATAATCAGGCATCGGCGATGCGCCACGGCGGAAACCGCCGCATCTCGCCCGCCTGATACAGGCAGATTTCATTGCCCGCCGGATCGGACAACCGCGCCTCGCGCCAGCCCCACGGCCGGTCGACCGGCTCCTGATCGAACGCGATCCCCTGCCCCTTCAGATACCGGACGACGATATCGAGGTCGCCGACCTCGAAATACACCGCCGGACGCTGGCGTTCGTCGGTCATCTCGATCGAGAAGGTCGCCCCGCCCTCGGTCTCGAACCGGGCATAGCGGCGGCTGGAGCGGACGATCTGCTTGAGGCCCAGCTTGCGATAGAACAATTCACTGGCGGCGACGTCGGTCGCGGGGACCGTCACCTGATTGAGCATCGGGGACCAGCGCGTCTGGTTCAGGTCGAGCCGTACGCCCTGTTGCGCCATCGGTCCCGCGCCGCGCCCTAGTTCGCCCGCCCCCGCCATCGCGATCCGCACGAAACTGCGCGCGCGGGCACAGGCTTCGGCCAGCGACCATTCCTTGGCCAGTTCGCATGCGATCGCGGTCGACAACGTACATCCGGTGCCGTGCGTCGCCATGCCGTCGATGCGCGGATCGGACCATTCGACCAGCGGCGGGCGCGCCGGGGCAGGCTGGTACAGCCGGTCGACCACGACCTCGCCGGGGCCATGCCCGCCCTTTTCCAGCACCGCGCCGCCATGTTCCAGCATCGCCGCCACCCCGCCCAGCGCCGCCGCTTCGGGCAAATTGGGGGTGGTCACAGTCGCCACCGCCATCAGCCGCTCGAACGCCGCGACCGTCGCCTCGTCGGCCAGCCGCGCGCCGCTGGTGGAAATCATCACCGGATCGAAGACCACCGGCACACCGGGCAGGTCGGCCAGCCGCGCCGCCAGCGCCAGCGCGGTGCGCGCCGACCCGATCATGCCGATCTTGACCGCATCGACCCCGATGTCGCGCACCACGGCATCGATCTGCGCCATCACCATGTCGGTCGGCACCGGATGGACCGCGTCGACGCCCAGCGTGTTCTGCGCGGTGATCGCGGTGATCGCGGTCATCGCGTGACAGCCCAGCATCGTCGCGGTCTTGATATCCGCCTGGATACCGGCCCCGCCGCCGGAATCGGAACCGGCGACGATGAGAATGCGCGGAATGGTCATGCCCTCGCGGTAGCAGGGCGCGCCGCAAGATCAAGTTGCTCCACGCCGCGCCGCTACTTCAGCCGGGTCGGCCGATCGACCAGTTCCCCGCCGCAATTCGGACAGCGCTCATCCATCGCATCGGCACAATCGGCGCAGAAGGTGCATTCATAGGAACAGATGAACGCGCCATGCGCCTTTGCCGGCAAGGGTGCCTCACACCGTTCGCACGCAGGCTTCATCGCCAGCATCAGGCCGCCGCCTGCCGCACGGCGTCGCAGATGCGATCGACCACCGCCTCGACCTGTGCCGGGTCTTCGCCCTCCGCCATCACCCGGATGACCGGTTCGGTCCCCGACGCGCGGATCACCAGCCGCCCGCGTCCGGCCAGTTCGGCCTCCGCGCCCGCGATCACCTCGCGCACCGCCGGAGCCTCCAGCGGCTTGCCGCCCGCGAAGCGCACGTTCTTCAACAATTGCGGCAGGGGGTTGAACCGGTGCAGCACCTCGCTCGCCGGTGCGCCCGCACGACGCAGTTCGGCCAGCACCTGCAACGCCGCGACCAGCCCGTCGCCGGTGGTGCCGTAATCGGTCAGGATGATATGCCCCGACTGCTCCCCGCCCAGATTATAGCCCGACGCGCGCATCTTCTCCAGCACATGCCGGTCGCCGACCGCCGTCCGCACCAGCCCCAGCCCCTGTGCCGACAAATGCCGTTCGAGGCCGAGGTTCGACATGACCGTCGCCACCAGCCCGCCGCCCTTCAACCGGCCCGCGCGCGCCCATCCGGCGGCAATCGTCGCCATCAACTGGTCCCCGTCGATCACCCGGCCCGCCTCGTCCACGACGATCAGCCGGTCGGCATCGCCGTCCAGTGCGATGCCGATATGCGCGCCGCTGGCGACCACCGTCTCCGACAGGGTTTGCGGCGCGGTCGATCCGACGCGGTCGTTGATGTTCTTGCCGTTCGGGCTGACCCCGATCGAAATGACTTCCGCCCCCAATTCCCACAGCGCGGGGGGCGCGACGTTATAGGCCGCGCCATTCGCGCAATCGATCACCAGCTTGATTCCGTCCAGATCGAGATCCTCGGGAAAGGTCGACTTGGCGAAGTGGATATACCGCCCCTGCGCATCGTCGATCCGCTTGGCCCGCCCGATATCGCCCGGCGCGGCAAGCTCGACCTCCGCCTCGATCAACGCCTCGATCGCCAGTTCGTCGGCATCGGACAGCTTGAACCCGTCCGGCCCGAACAGCTTGATGCCGTTGTCGTAAAACGGGTTATGACTGGCGGAGATCATCACCCCCATGTCGGCGCGCATCGACAGCGTCAGCATCGCCACCGCCGGCGTCGGCATCGGCCCGACCAGCACCACGTCCATCCCGACCGAGGTGAACCCGGCGACCAGCGCGTTTTCGAGCATATAGCCCGACAGGCGCGTGTCCTTGCCGATCAGCACCCGGTGGCGATGGTCGCCGCGCCGGAAATGCGCGCCCGCCGCCATACCGATCCGCATCGCCATCGCGGCGGTCATCGGCGTGGTGTTGGTCAGCCCGCGAATCCCGTCCGTTCCGAAATATTTCCTTGCCATCGTAAGATACGCCTTCAGGTTGAGCGTTCGCGTGGCGACGCTACTACCGCCACTTTGCACAAAGGGCGAGCATGTCGCAGGCGACACGAATATTGATGGGACTGGGCGCGGGGCTGGCGCTGGGCATCGCGCTGGCGGCGGAGGCGCCCGATGCGGCGGTATCGGGCATCGCCTTCGCCGAACCGGTCGGCACCGCGTGGCTGAATGCATTGCGCATGACGATCGTGCCGCTGGTCGTCGCGCTGCTCGTCACCGGCGTGGCGCAGACGGCGGCGGCGGCGCGCGCCGGGCGCATCGCCACCCGCTCGTTGCTGCTGTTCCTCGTCATCCTGTGGCTGTCGTCGGTGATCGGCGCGGTCGTCACCTTCACGCTGCTCGACCTGTTCCCGCTGGGCGATACCGCGGCACAGGCGTTGCGCCAGACCTTCGGCAGCGCCGCGCCCGTCGCCGAGGTGCCGCCCTTCACCGATTTCCTCGTCGCGATCGTACCGACCAATCCCGTCGCGGCGGCGGCGAACGACCAGTTCCTGCCGCTGATCCTGTTCACCCTCGTCTTCGCCTTTGCGCTGACCCGCTTGCCCGACGACGGACGCGCGTTCCTCGTCCGCCTGTTTCAGGCGATTGCCGACACGATGCTGATCGTCATCAACTGGGTGCTGTGGCTGGGGCCGATCGGCGTCTTCGCGCTCGGCTATGTCGTCGGCGCGCGCGCGGGCACGGCGGCGTTCGGCGCGCTGATCCACTATGTCCTGACGCTGATGGCGGTCGGCATGGCGGTATGGCTGCTGGCCTATCCGCTGGCGCGGTTCGGCGGGCGCGTACCGATCGGCCGCTTCCTGAAACAGACCGCCCCGGCGCAGGCGGTGGCGATCTCGACCCAGTCGTCGCTCGCCTCGCTGCCCGCGATGCTGAAGGGATCGGGCGACCTCGGCGTGCCGGTGGCGACCTCGGGCGTGGTGTTGCCGATGGCAGTGGCGCTGTTCCGCGCGACCGGACCGGCGATGAACCTCGGCGTCGCGCTCTATGTCGCGCATGTCTTCGGCATCGAACTGGGCGCGGGCCAGATCGCGGCGGGGATCGCCGCGGGCGCCATCACCACGATGGGCGCGGCCAGCCTGCCCGGACAGATCAGCTTCATCTCGTCGATCGCGCCGATCGCGGTGGCGATGGGCGTGCCGGTCGAACCATTGGCGCTGCTGGTCGCGGTCGAAACGCTGCCCGATATCGTGCGGACGCTGGGCAATGTGACGATGAACGTCGCGGTCACCGCCACGATCGGCGAGCGCGTGGGCGGCGACACGATGGGCGAAGCCGACGCGATATTGGCGGAAGGGTAGGAGTCTGTTTGGAAATGCGCTGAAGGCGCATTTCAGCGGTACCGGCCCGCTCCCCCACCCGGCCACCCACACGGTACTCTGATGGGTGGCCGGGTGGGGGAGCGGGCCGGTACCGCCTTTGAAACTCGCGCATTCGCGAGTTTCCGAACGAACTATTACTTCATCAGCACCAGTTCCTCGGCCATCGTCGGGTGCAGCGCGACCGTCTGGTCGAACTGGTCCTTGGTCAGCCCCGCCTTCACCGCGATCGCTGCCGCCTGAAGGATTTCGGGCGCGTCCGGGCCGATCATGTGCAACCCGACGATCCGGCCCGTCACCTCGTCGCAGATCATCTTGTACAGCGCGCGTTCGTTGCGGCCCGCCAGCACGTTCTTCATCGGGCGGAAGTCGGAGGTATAGACCTTCACCGACCCCAGCTTCGTCTTCGCCTCGCCCTCGGTCATGCCGACGCCCGCCATCGGCGGATGGCTGAACACGGCGGCGGGGATGTTGTCGTAATCGAGCACGACGTCCTTGTCGCCATAGGTGCGGTCGGCGAACGCCTGTCCCTCGCGGATCGCCACCGGGGTCAACTGCACGCGGTTGGTCACGTCACCGACCGCATAGATCGACGGGCAGGACGATTGCGCCTTGTCGTCCACCTGCACCGCACCCTTGTCGTCCAGCGTCACGCCGGCGCTTTCCAGCCCCAGCCCGTCGGTGTTCGGCACGCGCCCGGTGGCGAACATCACCAGATCGACCGTCACCGGCTCATGCCCCGACATCTTCACCGTCAGGCACCCGTCCTCGCCCTTTTCGATGCCCTCGAACTCGGCATGGAAGCGGAACTCGATCCCCTTGGTCATGGAGATTTGCAGCAACCGGTCGCGGATCGATTCGTCATATCCGCGCAGGATCACGTCGGTGCGGTTGATGAGCATCACATGCGCGCCGAACTGGTGGAACACGCCCGCGAACTCGTTGGCGATATAGCCCGCGCCCGCGATCAGCACCCGCTTGGGAATGGCGTCGAGGTGGAATGCCTCGTTCGAGGTGATGCCATGTTCGTGACCGGGGCACGACGGCACCGCCGGACGCGCGCCGACCGCGATCAGGATGCGTTCGGCGGTGACGTCGCGCCCGCTGGCCAGCCGCACCGAATGCGGACCGGTGACGACCGCGCGTTCGTGGAGAATCTCGACGCCGTGATTTTCCAGCGTCTGGGTATAGGCGCCGTTGATCCGGTCGACCTCGGCCAGCACATTGTCGCGCAGCCGCCGCCAACTGAAATTGCATTGGTCCGGCACGTCCCATCCGAACGCGCTGGCGTCGCGCAGGTCCTCGGCGAAATGCGCGCCATAGACGAGCAGCTTCTTGGGCACGCAGCCCCGGATGACGCAAGTGCCGCCGACGCGATGCTCCTCGGCCACCGCCACCTTCGCACCATGCGCGGCGGAAACGCGGGCGGCGCGCGTGCCGCCCGATCCCGCGCCGATGACGAACAGGTCGTAGTCGTATTCGCGCGTATTCGTATCCGTCATGCAAGTCCTGCCCGTGCCAGAAGATCGTTGGTCGACGCATCGAACGTCTGACCACCGGCATCGGCTGCCTTCGCCATTTCCTTGCCCAGCTCCACGCCGAACTGGTCGAACGGGTTGATGCCGATCAGCACCGCGTTCACGAACGTCCGCTGTTCGTAGAACGCGATCAGCGCGCCCAGCGTGCGGGCGTCGAGATCGGTCAGCAACAGCGTCGACGACGGACGATCCCCGGCATAGGCGCGCGCCGCATCGTCATTGGCCTTGCCCGCCATCAACGCCGCGCCCTGTGCAAAGGCGTTGAGCAGCAACTGGCGATGGTGCGCGGGGTCGAGCGTGTCGCCCGCCTCGATCACCGCCACGAACTCCAGCGGCACGATGCGCGTGCCCTGATGCAGCAACTGGAACACCGCGTGCTGCGCGTCGGTGCCGACCCCACCCCACGTGATCGGCGCCGAATCGCGCGTCAGCGGCTCGCCCGCCGCCGTCACCGACTTGCCGTTCGATTCCATTTCGAGCTGTTGCAGATAGGACGGCAACAACCGCAGCCGCTCGTCATAGGCAAAGGTCGCGCGCGTCTCGCACCCGCGCACCTGCGAATAATAGAGGTCGGCAAAGGCGGCGAGGACCGGCGCGTTGCGCGCGGGTTCGGCCAGCCGGAAATGGCGGTCCATCTCCGCCGCGCCTTCCAGAAGTTCCTCATAGGCCTGATACCCCAGCGCCAGCGCGAACGGAAACCCGATCGACGACCACAGCGAATATCGCCCGCCGACCGAATCGCTGAACGGCAGCACGCGGGTTTCGTCCACGCCCCATTCCACCGCCTTGTCGGGCGCGGCGGTCAGCGCAATGACGCGGCCATAGGGGTCCTCGACCCCACCCTCCGCCATCCATGCCAGCGCCGATGCGGCGTTCAGCATCGTTTCGGTGGTGGTAAAGGTCTTGGACGCGACGACCAGCAACGTCGCCTGCGGATCGAAGCGCTTGACCGCTTCCTCCATCGCCACGCCGTCGACGTTCGACACGATCGCCACGTCGTACTTGTCCTCGTCACGGCCCAGCGCGTCGAAGATCAGGTCGGGGCCGAGCGCCGATCCGCCGATGCCGACGTGCAGGATGTGGCGGACCGGACCGAACGCCTCCGCCTCGATCGCGTCGATCACGCTGCGCATCCGCGACTGGAATCCGCGCGCGCGCGCCACGTCCTCCGCGCTGCCCTCGCCGCGTTCGGCGGTATGGGTGACGGCGCGGCCTTCGGTCACGTTGATCGTCTGTCCACCGAACAGCGCGTCGCGCTTCGCCGCCAGTTCCATCGTCGTGGCCAGTCCGGTGAACGCCGCGATCGCCGCGTCGTCGAGATGCGTCTTGGCCCAGTCGAAATGGATGCCGCCGACGTCCAGCGTCAGCTTGCCCAGCCGGTCGGGATCGTTCGCGAACAGATCGACGAGCGTCGTGTGCGCCAGCCCTTCGATCGCGGACCAGTCCTGCATCGCCATATCATGCCTCATATCGTCGCTTGATGGTTGCCTCGTGCCCTAGGGCGGATCGCGGGGGCAGGTCCAGAGGCGAGTGCGTCGCGGCGCACGCAACCGATCGCGATCGGACGATGCGTGGCCCTATCGCGCTTGACGCCTTCCCTCGCGCCTAGCATGGCTGCGACATGGCTCTCGACCCCGCACCGGCCGCAACCGCGCCGACGACTCCGCCCGCTCCGAAGTCCAAGCCGAAGCGGTCGGAGACCGCCGACCTGCTGATCTTCCTGCTCAAGCTGGCGGTCGCGGTGTTCGTGATCCGGTCGTTCCTGTTCTCGCCCTTCTCGATTCCGTCGGGATCGATGCAGCCACGGTTGTTGATCGGCGACTATCTGTTCATCACCAAATGGAACTACGGCTATTCGCGCCACTCGCTGCCGTGGAGCATGCCGCTGATCCCCGGCCGCATCCTGCCGCGCACCCCGGCGCGCGGCGATGTGGTGGTGTTCAAGGCACCGCCGACCGCGAAGCAGGACTATATCAAGCGCGTGATCGGCATTCCGGGCGACCGGATTCAGATGCGCGCCGGGCAATTGTTCCTGAACGGCACGGCGATTTCGAAGCAGCGGATCGCCGATTTCGTGGTGCCGGTGTCGCCGAACACCGGCTGCCCCTATGAATTTCAGGGTCAGGTCGCCAACGCCCCCGTCTGCCGCTATCCGCAGTTCCGCGAAACGCTGCCCGGCGGCAAGAGCTACAACGTCCTCGACCTCGGCACGACCGAGGCGGACGATACCGGCGTCTTCACCGTGCCCGCCGGTCACGCCTTCCTGATGGGCGACAATCGCGACGACAGCGCCGACAGCCGTTTCCCGGCGCGCGAAGGCGGCGGCATCGGCATCGTCCCGCTCGAAAATATCGAGGGGAAGGCCGTCGTGAATTTCTGGTCGACCGACGGGTCGGCGGCATGGTTGCTGCCGTGGACGTGGTTCAGCGCGGCGCGCTGGGAACGGATCGGGGAAGGCTTCTGAGCGGCGATGCCCTGACGCGGTGGATCACCGACGCGCTGGGCCGCGCGCCGACCCGCCCCGACGAATATAGCCGCGCCCTGACCCATGGCAGCACCGCGCACGCGACCTATGAACGGCTGGAGTTTCTGGGCGACCGGGTGCTCGGGCTGGCGGTGGCGGAATGGCTGTACGACCGGTTCCCGGCCGAGTCCGAAGGCGCATTGTCCAAGCGTTTCAATGCGTTGGTGACGGGCGCGGTCTGTGCCGACATCGCCCGCGCGATCGGGGTGGTGCCGTTCCTGAAGCTGGGTAAACAGGCGCGCGACGACGGCGCGGGCGACAGCGACAATGTGCTGGGCGATGTGATGGAGGCGCTGATCGGTGCCTTCTACCTCGACCACGGCCATGCCGCCGCCAGCGCGCTGGTCCGTCGCCTGTGGGGCAGCCGCATCGACGCGCAGGTCCGCGTGCCGCGCCATCCCAAATCGGCGTTGCAGGAATGGGCCGCCGCCAACAACCGCCGCCCGCCCGAATATGCGATCGTCGACAAATCGGGGCCGGGCCACGCGCCGCGCTTCACCGTGCGCGTGACGATCGGCAAACTCGCGGCGGTCGAAGCCAGCGGCACGTCGAAACAGGAAGCCGAAACGGCGGCGGCCAAGGCGATGCTCGCGCAACTGGAGGCATAGGCGCTCGGCCGGTGATTGTTGGATCAACCGGCGGGCGGGCGTGGCATCATGGTGGGTACGCCATGACAGGATCGCCAATGACAGGACCGAACCCATCCGTGACCGTCACGTTAAACCGCCACTATGGCGGAACGACATTCAGCAGAACCGTTCATCCTGAGGTGCCATTGAGCTTGTCGAAATGGCGTATCGAAGGACCGCAACAGAATGCTTCGATACGGGTCTGCCCACAAACGCCACTAGTGTGACTTTCGTGACCTTTGGACGAAGGACCGGCCTATCGCCCCGCCCGCGCCGTCGCCAGTAACCGCCGGGCGCGGACGAACATTTCGACCCGCTGGGCGACGATCGCACCCCATGCCAGCGCGATCATCGCGTCGGTCACGGTGGCGGCGTTGACGTGCAGCATCGTCGCGCCACCATGCGCCATCGCCTGCTTGACGCCGGTCCGCACCACGATCAGCGCGACGATGAAGAGCAACGCGGCGGGCGACGGGCGATGGTTCAACTGATGGGTGACGGGATCGACCTCGATCCGCATCAGTCGCCCGCGTTGCCACCCCAGCGCCAGTCCGACGGCCATCGCCACGACGCACCCGGCCCAGCCCCAGCCCGTCGGGGGCAGCGCGGCATAGAGGAACCCGGCAAGGACGGTGAACAGCAGCGGCAGGATCCACATGGTTTCCAGCCGGAGCCGCCGCATCTTCTGCCCCCGCCACCAACGCAGCGCGACGACCAGCACCACGATCACCAGCGGCATGAGCGTGGGCAACAGCCCGTTCTGTCCGTTCATCGATCCGATATCCCCCGCCCCGCACGAAGGCCGGGCGGGGAGCACACCTTAAAGTCCGTTTGGAAACTTGCGAAACGGCAAGTTTCTTTGCGGTGCCTGCCCGCTCCCCCACCCGTCCA